>Ga0099364_10000008_pt1 | contig 283752 bp, 245 predicted proteins | sample TergutTh196P3_FD_73070 | JGI IMG/M metagenome (GOLD analysis project Ga0099364, IMG submission 73070) | Microcerotermes parvus P3 segment gut microbial communities from Pointe-Noire, Republic of the Congo - Th196 P3 | ecosystem: Host-associated > Arthropoda: Insects > Digestive system > Gut ... | reverse complement strand
TAGACACTAATATTCGCCGCCGCCGACGGGGCAAAATTAGCTGGTGCAGCAAGGAAGGAGCTAGGAAGCAACCGACGATGAGCCCCGCAGGGCCCTCGGAGAGTGGTTTTTTTTGGTTACTTTTTTTGTCCAGACAAAAAAAGTGACTCGCCGGGAGGCGAAAACTCCTCTCGCTGAAAGCGAAAATAGCCGGGCCGCAGGCCCCCTCTGAAAAACAACCTTGCCCGGGAGGGCAAAAAAACCCTTCGCCGGAGGCGACAAAAAACTTGTTTCTTTGAAAATAGTCGGGCCGCAGGCCCCCTCTGAAAAACAACCCTTCCCTGGGTAGAGAGGTTAAAGGAGCGGCGGCCGCACAACGTAGCGGTGGTGGCCTTAGCGAATAAAACGGCGCGGACAATTTGGGCACTGCTTGCGCACGAGCGGCGCTACGAGAAAATGAGGGATGCTCATATAAGGCCACCAAAGGAAGAGGGAGGCACAGGCCAGCCTCTGGTCTGTGTTTTGCTTGGGCGAGGAGGGACTCGAACCCTCACACCGTTTCCGGTACCAGATCCTAAGTCTGGCGCGTCTACCAGTTCCGCCACTTGCCCTGCTTCCGGAGGTACCCCTCCGCCTGGATCCTCTGCTCCGCCTAACCCCTGTTCCTCAGCTTAACCCCCGCCCCAGCTCCGCTTTTTGCTTTAGGCCTTGCTCCACCCTGCTTTGGCCCCTCCCGGGGCTTCTCTGGAAATATATGAGAGCGGTGGGAATCGAACCCACAACCTATGGATTAAGAGTCCAGTGCTCTGCCAGTTGAGCTACGCTCCCTGTTTAACCGTTGCACCTCTATTGAAGTCCTCTTGCGCTGTCAACCCCCAGCTTTCCATTTTCCCAGAGAGCGTTGGATTTGAAAATAAACCACCCCCCAGCGCCTTGCTTTAGGGGAGGAGGTGCTCAGGCATGGCCACCGTCTGCCCAAAGAGGCCCGGGAGGCGGCCTGCCGCATATGTCCACGGGGTGCTGCTAAATGTGCCGGGAAAGCCACTGGCAGCTTGCAGGACGACGGCAGTCCTCTGTGCACCGTCGATGTTATTCCCGCCTATGTTGGGCCATGTGGTGTTGCCCGCACTGTTTCTCATGCCACTAAACGCATAGTTGCCTGACAAAGAGTCTGCGGCTGTGCTCTCTCCCGTCACACGTCCAACATCCGCCGTGCCGATCACTCTGGGGTTTAATGCCAGGCTGTCGTGTATTGTGCCGGGATTAAAGTTCCGCCCCACCAGGCCGCCGACATAGTTGCCGCTGCTGTTGACGCTGCCCGTGGCATAGCTGTTTTGTACAGAACTATAGTTTATACCCACCAGGCCGCCGACACGGCTGTTGCCTTCAACATTGCCCGTGGCATAGCTGTTTTGCACTGTACCATAGTGGTTTCCCACCAGGCCGCCGACATAGTTGCCGCTGCTGTTGACGCTGCCCGTGGCATAGCTGTTTTGCACTGTACCATAGTTGTTTCCCACCAGGCCGCCGACATAAACGCTCCCGGTGGCGCTGCTGTTGACGCTGCCCGTGGCATAGCTGTTTTGTACTGTAGCGGTGTTGGCGTTATAGCCCACCAAGCCGCCGACATTGCTGCCGCTGCCGACAATATTGCCTGTGGCAGAGCAGTTGTGCACTGTGCCTGCGTTTCGTCCCACCAGGGCGCCGACATAGCCGTAGCCGGTGACGTTGAGATCTAAAAGCCCCAGGTTGGCTATTTCAGCGTCTTGGCCTATGGCGCCGAACAAGCCCTGGTAGCTGCTGCTTTCGGCGTGGATGCTCAGGCCTGAAATGCTGAAGTTGTTGCCCTCAAAACTGCCCATAAACGGGGTGGATGTGTTGCCTATGGGCGTCCAATTCAGCAGGTTTACTGGTGGCGGAAGCACAATATTCCCGCTGAGCCTATAGTGCAGGATCCGGCCGTCCGCTGTATTTGCATAAGCATTAAAAGCCTCAATGTTGGCCCGGCCCACCGGAATGGCGCGGTTTTTTTCTTGCCCATCCCGAATGGCAATGGTGGTGGTTTCACCGCCATATCCATAGCTGCTGGGCACACTCAAAGCCAGCCGGAGGGTTGCAGAACCACTGGGGAATGCTGTTGTGCCGTCATACACAACGTTAATGTTGAAAACCTTGCTCTGCGCCGTGCTATAGTCATTCACCTCAATGGAGAGCCCCTCCTCCATAGGCGTTATGCTCAGCCTTGTGCTGTCCTTGTCATCCTCGCTGTTAAACCCGGAAACCACAACAGCAAAACTGGTGGAACGCTCGCTATATGCACCGTTCATTATCGGCGTCAGCATTTTGCTGACAGGGGAAACCTCAACACCAAAGCGCAACTCCCACTGCGCATAAACGGTGAGGCTCTCCCTCACGAGTGTATGTGCCGTGAAGGGCTGTCCACTCCCATCCGCCTCCGTATTCCAACCCATAAACCTATGGCCCTCCCGGGTGGGCGCTTGGGGCAAAACATCCACGGTTGTTATAGGCGGCTCCACCACTTTGCTTTGCGGGTTTGCCTCCGTATCCCCACCGTTTTTGTCAAAACTCACAATATAAACCCCCTCCAGGAGGTTGGTGGTTTCCTCCGGGGAAGAAGAGCAGGCACTCAAAGCTGCTCCAAGCCATAGGCAGCATGCACCCATGGAAAACCACTTTATAAAAAACAAGGGGGAGAGGTTGGGGCTTCTCTTTTGTGCCATTTCCATACCTTCTTGAGTTGTTTCAATAGCTATTTAATTAGCACAACGCAGAATCTGTTGGTGCCCAAAAAGCATTTTTTTTTAAATTTTTGAAAACATTTAAAAACAAGGGCAGCACGGGCCCACTTTGAGGGAAAGCTCAACCGGCACCAACCCCCCCCAAAAAAAGCAAAGCCCAAACAGCCCTCTCTTGGAGCTGCACAGTTATGGGAGGTATATTGTTGTTTGGAGGTACACAGGCATGGCCACCGTTTCCCCCAAAAGCCCTGGGAGGCGGCCTTCCACATATGTCCACGGGGTGGTGCTAAATGCGTCGGGGAAGCCGTTGGCTGTTTGCAGGGCGTCGGCATGGATATCAGCGCCATTGTTGTGGGCCAGGCCTGGGTTGGGCCAGGTGGTGTTGCCGGCATTGCTTTGCATGCCGCTAAAGGCATGGTTGTTTGAGAGGGCGTTGTTGTTGGTTCCCACAATGCGGCCGACGTTGGTATTCAGGGTGGCGCCTATAACGTTTAAGTTTAACGCCATGCAGTTGTGTAGGGTGCCTGCGTTCCGGTTTTCCCCCACCAGGCCACCGACAGCATAACTAACATAAGGGTAATACTCGTCGACAGCGCCAGGGTATTTGCCGGCAACACTTCCCGTGGCATAGCTGTTTTCCACTGGGCCTTGGTTTAGGCCCACCAGGCCACCCATATAAGTCCCCCCGCCGGAAACATAGCCTGTGGCATAAGTGTTTTCTATGGTGCCTTGGTTTGTCCCTGCCAGCCCCCCGGTATGGTTGTTGCCGGTGGCGTTGCCTGTGGCATAACTGCTATGCACCGTTCCCAAGTTTGCCCCCACCAGGCCGCCGGCAGTGCCGCTATAGCTAAAGAGTATCTCATCTCTGGTAACTCCGGTGGCGTTGCCTGTGGCATAGCTGCTATGCACGGTGCCAGAGTTTTCTCCCACCAGGCCGCCGGCATGGGCATAAAACAGGGGGACGGTGGCATTGCCCATGGCATAACTGTTTTCTATGGCGCCTTGGTTGATGCCCACCAGCCCGCCAGCAGCATAGCTGCCGGTGGCACTGCCCGAGGTATGGCTGCTATGCACCGTGCCTTGGTTTAGGCCCACCAGGCCACCGACAGAGGTGCCCCCGCCGCTGGCTAAACTGTTGACATTGCCTGCGAAATAGCTGCTATGCACGGTGCCAGAGTTTTCTCCCACCAGGCCGCCTGTATGCATGCTGCCACCAACATCCCCCGCGGCATGGCAGTTGCGCACGGTGCCAAAGGCATTCTGCCCTACCAGGCTGCCGGCATAGTTGCCAACCACCCTGACGTCTACCAACCCAAGGTTTTCTATGGTGGCACCCTCTATATAGCCAAAGAGGCCTTGCTGATTGCCTATATTCATGACGCGAAGGCCAAAGAGGGTGTGGCCCCCACCGTCAAAGCTGCCCACAAAAGGGGAAAGCACAGGGGAAGGGAAGGTGGAGGCTATACCTATAGGTGTCCAATTGCTTGTCGTCAGCCAAGCGGGCTCCGCAAGCCTAATGTTTTCCGTCAGCCTATAATGCAATGCCAAACCGGTTTCCGTATTTGCAAAAACATTAAACGCCTCCACATTGGCCTGGCTAAGCGGAATAGGGCGGGTTTTGGCCTGGCCATCGGCAATGGCCAGGTAGAGGGTTTGGGGCTCAGCGTTATATGCATAACCCTCCGGCACCTGTGTCAGCTGGAGGTGGATCTTTGCAAAACCTTCGGGGAAAGCGGTGCTGCCGTCATAGTTGACGGTGAGGTGAAAGGTTTTGGCATTTTCCGAGGCAGGTGGGGTTTCAATGGCCAATTGCAGTCCACTCACGGGAGTTGTGCTGAGCTCCACACCCTCCGCGTCGGCGCTGCTTATAAACCCGGAAACCACAACGGCCACAGTGGTGGAGCGCTCGCTATATTCCCCCGCCACCACCGGCGTCAGCCTTGCCGCCTCTGCCGGCATTTCCACACTCAGGCGCGGGGAATAGCTTGGTTGAGGTGAAATGCTCTCCTGCGTTGAGTCTGCAGAAGAGCAGGCGCTTGCCGCGCCCAGCGCCACAATGCACAAGGTGCCCAGGGCAAAAGCTTTCATGGAAATTTCTTTCTATAAAGGAGTTGGGCGTCCATTTTCCCCCGCCACGGCCAGAGTTATGGGTTGTGTTATGGGCTATATTGAGCGCCCTTGCGTTAAACACGTGTTGAACACGTGTTGAACACGTGTTTAACACAAGCCTACAAGCTTACAAGTTTAACACGCGTTTAACATTAACAGAATGCATTTAACACAAGTTGAACGCCATGGGAAGGTGGTGTGGAATACCCTCCTAAACCCCTCTGCAAATGAGCCGGCACCTGCATTTAAAGGCACCGCTTTGAAAGCGCGGCCCTCACCAAACTCTGCTTTGTGGCGCCTGAGGAGGAGGCCCATGCTGCTGCAGGCATTTACTTCCCCTTCCACTTCGCCTAAGCCTTCCCCTATGCGCGCCTATGAGTTAATTGTGCACAAGCGGCAGGGGGGAGTGCTGGGAGCGGCAGACATTCAGGCTTTTATGGAAGGTTTTGTTGCGGGCACGGTGGCGGATTACCAAATGGCCGCCATGTGTATGGCCATTTTTTTCCGTGGGCTCAACGAGGAGGAGCTTTGGGCGTGGACAAAGGCCATAATGTATTCCGGGGAGGGGGAGGCCTTCAACCTCTCCTCCTTGCCCGGCATAAAAGTGGACAAGCACTCCACAGGTGGCGTAGGCGACAAGCTTTCTCTGGTGTTGGCGCCCTGGGTGGCAAGCACAGGCGTGGTGGTGCCCATGGTTTCCGGTCGTGGCCTTGGGCATACGGGTGGCACCTTGGACAAACTGGAGTCCATTGAGGGTTTTTGCACCCGGCTTTCCAAGGAGCGCTTCCTTGACATATTGGGCCGCCACGGGGTGTGTATGGCGGGGCAAACGCAAACGCTGGCGCCTGCCGACAAAAAACTCTATGCCCTGCGGGATGTGAGTGCCACGGTGGATTGCCTTCCCCTCATTGCCTCTTCCATTATGGGCAAAAAGCTTGCCGAGGGTGCCGACGCGCTGGTGTTGGATGTGAAGCTGGGCAATGGCGCTTTCATGCCAACGGAAACAAAGGCGCGCGCATTGGCCCAAACCCTCATTGGCATAGGCGAGCGCATGGGAAAGCCCACCGTTGCGCTGCTCAGCCGCATGGATGCGCCCCTGGGCCATGCCATTGGCAATGCCCTTGAGGTGAAGGAGGCCTTGGAAATGCTGCATGGGCGCGGCCCTGAGGACGCCATGGCCTTGACACGCCGTTTGGCCGTTGAAATGCTGCTGCTTGCAAAACGTGCGAAGGAGGTGGCCGAGGCAGAAGCGGTGTTGAGCCACGCGCTGCACTCGGGGGCTGCATTCCAAAAGTTTGTGGACATGGCGAAGGCGCAGGGGGCGAATGTGGCGCAGCTTGAAAACCCCAAGCTGTTGCCCAAGGCCAAGTTGTGCAAGGCCCTGCTTTCACCGCGCACGGGCTATGTGCACAAGCAGGAGGCCATGGCCATAGGGCTTGGAGCCGTAGCCCTGGGGGCCGGGCGCGCGCGTGCTGAAGAAGAAATAGACGCCTCCGTAGGCTTTGTATTGTTGTGCAAACCTGGGGAGCACATAGAGAAAGGCCAGCCGTGGATAGAAATACATGCCAATGAAGAGGGTCGCCTTGAGGCGGCCATGGCACGCCTGGAAGGCGCTTTTGAGGTAGGGGAGGAACCACCGAAGGCCCAGCCACTGGTGGTAGGCTATATGGACAAGGGGTGCCTTATATAGGCTGTATATAGGCTGTTTTTACATTAGGCTTTTTTTACATGGTCATCAGCTTCCAATGGGCATGAGAGAGAGGCGGGGCCAAGCAGCATAGCAAAGCGGCCTTGTTGGGTTTTGAGGATCAAAACGTGGCCCATAACACTTCCTTTTATTCACCGGATAATATATAATGGGACTGAAAAGTTTAAGCTGGAATGGAGCGTTTATATCTATCTAAGGAAGGGACCATGAAAAAATATTTTGTGAAATTAATGCTGATGGCATTAATATTAACAGGAATTTTTCCAGCATGCAAAGCAGATGTTTCCGCTATAAACAATGCTGAGGATTCCACGACAGACAATGCCAATGATAACACCGATATATTTTCTTTTAGTGAGGAAGAACAGCAAAAAATAAATATCATTAAAGCCAGATATTCAAGCATTCCAACAAGTTTTGCAGGTGGTTATTTTATAACAGTTCCAACAACTATTCCGTCATATGCCATAGGTGAGGTGAAAAACGAGGTTTTGCAAGCCGGCATTGATGCGATCAACCTGGTTCGTTATATAGCTGGAATTCCTGATGATGTTGAGTTGGATGCTGAATATACGGAATTAAACCAGCACGGGGCAGTTTTGTTGACTGCTGTTGATGAATTGACGCATTATCCGGAGAAGCCAGAGGATATGGATCCGGAGTTTTATCAAAAAGGTTATAAGGCTGCGTCGAGTTCCAACATATCAACCGTCAATTTGCCACCCACAACCATATTTCGCTATATGGATGACAGTGCCTCAAACAATGTTGAAAGGGTGGGGCATCGACGCTGGATATTGAATCCACCCATGAAAAAATCCGGCTTTGGTATAGGCGCCAATAGATATGGATTGATGTATGCTTTTGATAGGACTCGCGGTGTTGTGGATTATGATCATATTGCATGGCCATCACCAGGGGTATTCCCAACAGCGCTTATCACCAACAACCTCCCATGGAGCGTATCCATAAATGCGCAAAAATATGGGATACCCGATATCAACAAAACAGAAGTGAGATTAAAACACCTCAATAGCGGAGCGCTGTGGACTTTTTCAAAAAACACACCCAGCTCTACAGACCGCCTAAGCACTTATTATAATATTAATTTAGGTGGCTATGGCATCAATAACTGTATCATATTTCGTCCTCAACTGGATGATTCATTTAAATATGAAGAAGGCGATATATTCCAAGTTATTATTTCGGGACTCGATAAAGAGCTAAGTTATACGGTTAAAATGTTTGACATGTAGAAATCCTCCTGCCGAGACAAGGCCTATAAACAAGTGTCAACAGGCCTTAAGAGAAATATATATATGGACAAGAGGAATATACATATGGACATAAAAATAAACCTTAATAACAAACAATTCAAGTCAACAAGCAATTCCGAAAATGGAGAGGTTTCGAGCGACACTGTTTTCTATTATAAACAAAACGGGGGGATTATATCGGCAACATATCAAGGCGGAAGCATTTTGCAGGGACAGATCATCGGAAAAATATTTGAAGACAACCATTTAGAATTTGCTTATCAGCACATCAACAAAAACGACGAAATAATGACAGGAAAGTGTATTTCATATCCAAAATTGAATGAGGATAAGAAGATCATTATCGAGGAATATTGGGAATGGACTTGCAGGGACAAGAGCAAAGGACAATCAACCTTAATTGAAACCGGCCTGGTTTGAGGGCGAACGCCTTCATTCTGCCTCCGCCGCGGCTGCCACCAACTCCAATATTTCCTTGCCATAGGCTTCTAATTTGCGCTCACCGACGCCTGTCACCTGCCGCAGCTCCTCTGTGGTGCTGGGGCGGGCGGAGGCAATTTCACGCAAGGTGGTGTCGTGAAAAACAATATAGGCCGGCAGGTTGCGCGCTTTGGCCGTGCCGGCACGCCAGGCGCGAAGGCGCTCGAAGAGGGCGTTAGCCACCGCGTCGGGAATGTCGCTGCCTGGAGCTTTGTTGCTGGGAATGTTGTTTTCGAATGTGGCCCCCCAAGCCCCCTTGCGCTGTTTTTTGAGCCTTGGGGGTTTTTCGGGCGGCAACCTGGTGAGGAAGCGGGTTTCCCCGCGCAGCAGGGGGCGGGCGGCCTCGCTGAGCGTCAACGTATTATAGCGCTCATCCACGTTGACAAAGTCCTTCGCCACCAGTTGCCGGAATACCATTTGCCAGTGCTTTTCGTCGAGGTTTTGGCCAATGCCGAAAGTTGTCAGGCGCTCATGCCCCCGCTCTCGCACCTTCTCGGTGCATTTGCCGCGCAGCACGTCAATGAGGTAGCCCGCCCCATAGCGCTGGCCCGCCCTGTATATGCACGACAAAGCCTTGCGCGCGGCCTCTGTGGCGTCCCATGTTTGGGGTGGCGCGACGCAATTGTCGCAATTGCCGCAGGGGGCGGCCTCTTCGTCGAAATAGGCGAGCAATTGCTGGCGGCGGCAGGAGGTGGTTTCGGCGAGCCCCACGAGGGCACTGAGGCGGCGGTGGGCGAGTTGGCGATAGGCTTCATAGTCCATGCCGGCTTCGCCTTCGCTGGTTTCAATCCTCCGGCGCTGCTGCACCACGTCCCCCGCCCCCCAGGCCATCCACGCCTGCGCCGGGAGGCCGTCTCTCCCCGCACGCCCTGTCTCCTGATAATAACTTTCAACGGAGCGCGGCAAGTCAATGTGCGCAACGAAACGTACGTCGGGTTTGTCAATGCCCATGCCAAAGGCAATGGTGGCTACCATGACGAGGCCATCTTCGCGCAAAAAACGCTGCTGGTGCGCCGCCCGCACCTGGGTGGGAAGCCCGGCGTGATAGGGCAGCGCGACAAGGCCGTTCTGGCTCAGCCAGGCGGCGGTTTTTTCCGCGCGGAGCCTGGAGAGGCAATAGACAATTCCCGCCGAGCGCGAAAGCTGAGACTGGAAAATGAAGCTGAGCAGCTGGCGGCGTGGGTCCGCCTTCTCCACCATCGCATAGTGGATGTTGGGCCGATCAAAACTGGAAATGAAGCAGCGTGCCGCACCCAAATGCAGCCGCTCTATAATTTCATCCCGGGTTTGTCGGTCGGCGGTGGCGGTGAGTGCAATGCGCGGAATGCGGGGATAGCGCTCCGGCAAAATGGTGAGTTGCAAATATTCCGGGCGAAAGTCATGCCCCCATTGCGAAACGCAATGCGCCTCGTCAATGGCAAACAACGCAAGCTGGTGGGTGTCGCGAAGGCCGTCCAACAACTCGAGGAAGCGGGGCGTCATCAGCCGCTCGGGGGCTATATAGAGGAGTTGAAGCTTGCCCGCGCGCAAGGCCTGCTCAACGGCCCTCGCCGAGTCCGCATCGAGGCTGGAGTTGAGGTATTCCGCCGCCACCCCCGCCTCTTTGAGTGTATTCACCTGCTCATACATGAGAGCAATCAGCGGCGAAACCACAATGGCTGTACCCTCGCGGAGCAGGGCGGGGATTTGATAGCACAAAGACTTTCCTCCCCCCGTAGGCATCAACACCAGCGCGTCGCCCCCGCCGGCGACATGGTGGATGATGGCCTTCTGCTCGCCGCGAAAAGCGCTATAACCAAAAACGCGTGCGAGAATGTCGTCGGCGTCGCGCCTCATTTTTGAGAAATGTCTCTGGGCCGAAGGGAAGAAGAAAGCAGAGAGTGCATAGAAAGCACAAAAAACAAGGGAGCATATGCCTTTGCCCCCAGGTGCCACACCAAAAATCCACGCCTCCAATAATACATCTGTCGCCCTCCTCGCTCTCTCTCTCTCAAGTCAAAAGTTACCCTATGCTGTTTGGAGCCAAAACTCAACAGGCGACAGGGGAGGGACTGTCTTCTCAAGTAATCTGCTAAAAAAAACAAAAACACACCAACACACACCGGGCATTTTGGTATAATAGCGACAATAACCCCTGCAACACTCAGGCCCTGTATGAGGCCCTGTATGCAAGCGACGAGGGCGCAAGGGGCAATGAAATAGAAAATGGAACAACAAACAAAACAATTATAACATGAACATAATAGAAACAATTCAGAAGCGACGTTCTGTTCGCACCTATATTGCAGAGCCATTGCGCAATGAGCACACTGAGCAGATTAAACAATACATCCATGCATTGCAAGCGCCTTTCGGCAAAAGGGCAAGAATAGAATTGATAAGCTCGAGTTTCGGCGAAGAACAAGTCAAATTGGGGACTTATGGGTGGATTAAGGGGGCGTGCGACTATTTGGTGTTGGTTTATGAAGAAGCGCCTTTTGCCGAAACAGCTGCTGCATACATGTTTGAGCAAGCTGTCTTGTTTTGCACGGATTTGGGGTTAGGCACCTGCTGGCTTGGAGGTTCTTTTAGTCGCGGTGACTTTAAAAAACAAGTCAGGCTTCACCCTGATGAAAAACTAAAAATTGTATCACCTGTTGGCTATGCGAGTGATAAACAGAGATTTTTTGAAAAATATATTGTCAGAGCAAACAACAACCATGCATCCCGCAAACCTTTTGAGGAACTTTTCTTTGACAAGAATTTCAACAATCCACTTTTGAAAACCAGCGCAGGGCCATTTTTAACACCGCTTGAAATGGTGCGTTTGGCACCTTCGGCAAACAATAAGCAGGAATGGCGGGTGCTTCTTGACAACAATGCCTTGCATTTTTATAAAAAGCCTTATCCCATGTTTGATTCCATTGACATGGGAATTGCGCTTTGCCACTTCGAGCTGAGCAGTCAAGAATTGGGGATTGAAGGCAAATTTAAAATATGGGAAGACTTTCCGGAGGGCGACAAGCTGAAATATGTCATTTCGTGGGCATGAAAGCCGCCACCTTGCCAAACTGCCACTAGACCGAACGAGGGTTAAATTGAGCTGCTGCGAGCCACATTTTGCGCACATATTCCCGCGCTTCCTCCTTCGGCCGTCCTCGACGTGCCTCAGGCACGCCTGCGGGGTCCGAAGGGAGGGCCGCGTGAAAACGGAGCGGAGGGAAGGGTTTGAGAAAGCATGCTTTCTCAAACCCTTCATGGAGCGGAGTGCAGGCGAGCTTTAGCTCGCCTCATCTGCACGCAAACTGCGTCTCTCGCTACGCTCACTTCAACCCTCGTTCGGTCTAGTTGTGTGCAATCAGACGAGAGAGGTTGACGGCCCGACTGAAATATTATAAGCTCAACGATGAAAAATTAAATAACACATAAATTATTCCGGGGGAAATGTGATAAGAAAAGCAAACGACAATGATGTGGAGTCAATAGCCCACATAAATTCAACCGTATGGCAAATATCATACAAGGGGGCAATCGATAATAATTTTATCGAAAAACGAACGGTTGAAAAATGCATAAACATTTTTAGAAATGTTGTGAAAACCGAAGACATATATGTGTTTGAAGAAAGCAATGTCATAAAAGGCTTTGCCAGCGGAAAAACAACAAATGACAAATATGATTGTGAAATCCTCGCATTATATGTTGGATTGGAGCATCAAGGGGGGAAAATAGGAACAAAATTATTAGAACATATGAAGTTATATTATAAAAATAAAACCTGCAAAGACATGGTGATATGGACAATAAAGGGTTTGCGAAATAATGGATTTTATAAAAAACATGGAGGAAAAATAAAAGAAGAAAAAGAACTTGAACTTGGAGATAGAAAATACCCCGGAATAGGGTTTGTTTTTAAATTATAATAAAAAAATGCACTGCACTACCAATAAAATCATGAGATTGTTTAGGAACAAATAATGTTCATAAACTCAAACGAGGATCTGAAAATGCAGTGAAAAAATGGAGAACAGAAATTTATTTTTAATCAAGCTTCTTCACACAGCAATATGGCTTGTTTTTATAACTGTTATTGTCTATGTGTGTTATGCCGGGGCATTCAATAAAGTCAACAAACTGGTTTGGTTTTGTGTGGGTGCAATTTTTCTTGAAGGCATAGTGCTTTTAATAAACAAATGGGAATGTCCCTTAACGTCGCTTGCAAAAAAATACACTGACAAGCATTCAGTCAATTTTGATATATTTCTGCCTGAATGGCTTGCAAAATATAATAAAATTCTTTTTTCAGCTATTTTTTTTGTTGGTCTATCCTTGCTCTTATGGCGCATTGTATAATGAATAAATACGGACAGGTTGAGAATAGAGCTGCATGGGGAAAACAGGGCAAAAATGTGCGAACGACTAACATGCAATGACAGCAATAATATAACAACGGAAACAACTAAACAAAAAAGGCAATTTGAGAGATTTAAGAGGAAATCTGATTGAATTTTTTTCACCATTGAAAACAGAGTAATACAATGAAAAATCCAACAGAAACCATTGGTAATTTGATTGAAAAACAGAGCGTTGCTTTTATAAGTTCTGTCGACGAAAACGGTTATCCAAACACAAAGGCCATGTTGGCGCCTGTTAAGCGAGAAGGCATCAAAACATTCTATTGGCATACCAACAGCCCCTCCATGAGAACAAAGCAATATAGAAACAACCCAAAGGCTTGCATATATTTTTGCGACAAACGGTTTTTCCGTGGGGTCATGCTGAAAGGAAAAATGGAAGTGGTTGATGACAAAACCTTAAAAAAAGAAATATGGAAAGACGAATTTTCCATGTATTATCAGGGAGGAGTGGATGGTGGTGACTTTATAATACTTCGCTTTACAGCCGAAAATGGGCGATATTATAGCAACTTCCATTCAGAGGACTTTGAAATTGACACTTGAAAATGCCAATACCTAACTGCTGGTTTGGCACAACGGCAGCAGCAACCCCTAGGAAAAGGAAGTGAAAGTTTGACCGCATGAAAATGAGTGGAAGCCACCCCTGCGCCAACGCCGCTCGGACGTTGCGTGCAAAGGGCAAGAGCGTGGCAGAAAATGAGGCGAAGACGACGCGGTTGACAATTCGGCTGAAACAGTGTAAAACTGAATGCCATAATTAAATATAGCGACTTTTTTAAAACCAAAATATTTTATTGGCTGTCAAACTAATGGTTTGAATAATGAACAGACATTTTTTTTCTTTGGTTTTGTTTAGTGCTTTATTTTGTTTAAATTGTACTTCCAATGAAAAACTCTATGAAGCGGAATTGGCTTACAGTTGGTGGGATGGAGGATTATACGAAGGTGATTATCCAGGAACAGAGAAATACGAGGATTATGGTGAAAACCCCTTTGTCAACACGGCAGAGGAGCCGGTTTCTACCTTTTCCATTGATGCCGATGGTGCTTCATATTGCATTATGAGGCGCTTTGTAAACCTTGGGCAAATGCCTCCCAAAGCATCGGTGCGCATTGAGGAATATATCAATTATTTTGCTTTTGATTATCCAGAGCCAACCGACAATGAAAACATTGCGTTAAATTCAGAAGTTTCAACATGCCCATGGGCTCCTGACCATTATCTCCTTCGACTTGGAATGAAGGGAAAAACCATTCCTGAACACGAATTGCCAAATTCAAATTTTGTGCTTTTGATTGACGTTTCCGGCTCAATGGACTCGAACGATAAACTTGAACTATTGAAAGTTGGTTTTAAGCAGATGGTTGACGAAATGCGGCCTACCGACCGCATCGCCATTGTCACTTATGCGGGAAAAGTGGAAGTCTTATTGGACTCAACCTTTGGCGACGAGAAGGATAAAATCAAAACAGCGATTGACAATCTCAAGGCAAGCGGATCGACTGCGGGTGGCGCGGGTATTCAAATGGCATATGAAATTGCTGTGAAAAACTATATTCCCGATGGAAACAATCGAATCATTCTTGGCACTGACGGCGATTTTAATGTCGGGATTTCCAGCAAGGAAGAATTGGTAGAATTTATCAAGACAAAGCGAGAAAGTGGTGTTTATCTTACTGTTTTAGGTGTTGGCACAGGCAACCTGAATGATGCAATGATGGAGCAGCTAGCCAACAACGGAAATGGAACCTACGAATATATCGACAACATAAAGCAAATAAAGAAAGTGTTTGTTTATGAAAGATCGAAATTTTATACCATTGCTAAAGACAGCAAGGTGCAGGTTATTTTCAATCCGGAAAAAGTAAAGGCATATCGCTTAATCGGATATGAAAATCGCGTATTAAACAACGAAGATTTTGAAAACGACTCGATTGATGCGGGTGAAATAGGCGCTGGACAAACGATCACTGCAATTTATGAGCTTGTTTTAGACGATCCAACAAGCGCTATACCTTTCGGAAATTTTGGTTTTCGATACATAAAACCCCATGAAACTCAAAGTCGTGCACTAGACCATACCATAGAGCACAGTGTGACTCCAATCTTTCAGTCGTCCGAAAACATGCGCTTTGCTACGGCTATTGCTGGTTTTGGTTTGCAAACAAAACAGTCAACATACAAAGGAACCGCATCCAAATCAATGGTTTTAGAATTAGCTAACAATGCCATATCTTTCGACCCCAATGATCTCAGAGCCGAGTTTTTAGAATTAATAAAAAACCTTGAGTTTTAAAGGTCTAACATACAGAAATGCCGGCACACACCTGGCAGTTTGGCGCAGTGACAGCAGCGACCCTGCGGAAAATTTAATATGAAGTTGAGCGTTTATAATGAGGGGAAGCCACCACTGCGCCAACGCTGCTCAGTCGCTGCGTGCAAGCGGCGAGAGCGCGATGAGCCAAAACAAGTTAATGAATTATAAATAATATTTTGCCTAACACAAATTTTAGGGGTTTTAAAATGTCAAAAAAAGAAAAAACAGTGATAGTTGCGCGGTTGGCTGTGAAAGCGGGGAAAGAAAAAGCATTTCTTAAAGTGGGCTCTGAATTGGTTGCTGCCACACGGGCTGAAGAAGGAAACTTGTTTTATACCCTCTATCAGTCGGCTGAAAATCCAACGGAATTTATCTTTTATGAAGAATACAAAGACGAGGCCGCTTTCGAGACACATGGTGCATCAGCACATTTTCTCGCATTTGCCAAAGCCATCAAAGAAATGACGGTGGGAGAGCTCATTATAGAGCAATTTTGACGTTGTGTCAGAATGCCTGCACATAACCGGCAGTTTGACGCAATAACCAAAACAACTATTCGAAAAATATTGCGCGAAATGAAATGGCTAGACGTTTAACAGGGTCCACCAAAGCTGGCTTTGAATTCCGTTTTAAAATAAGCATATAACTCCCAAAAAAGTTAATATTTATAGAAATTATTTTATGCTTTTGCCTAAAAGCTAAGCAATGGGGGAAAGAAATGGGAAGTTGTATTCTCGAAAAAATATTTGTTAATATTAACGGGACAGCCCAAGGGATGTTCATAAATGGAAAAAATATAGATAACCCGATATTGTTATTCATCCATGGGGGGCCTGGAATGCCTGAATATCCTCTGACAGAAAAATATCCAACTTCTATGGACGAATGTTTCACAGTGTGTTGGTGGGAACAAAGAGGCGCTTCTTTGTCTTTCAATAAGAATATAAGCTTCAATGAAATAAGTGTTGAGCAATTGGTTTTGGATGCAATTGAAGTTACAAATTATTTGCGGGGACGTTTCCGTCAAGACAAAATCTTTATGATGGGGCATTCTTTTGGGTCTTTGATAGGCTTAAAAACAATTAAAAACGCACCCGAGCTATATCATGCTTATGTTGGCATGGCGCAGATTTCAAATCAATTGATATCTGAACAAATAGCTTATACTTATATGATTGAGCAATATAAGATCAAAGAAAACAAAAGAATGATTAAGAAGATGGAGAAATACAACATATTGACAACAAACAACGTGCCAATAGAATATGTCAAATTCCGTGACAAACCTATGCATGAATGGGGAATAGGAACCATGCATAATATGAAGTCAGTGATAAGTGGTGTGTTTTTCCCTATAATGAAATTCAGCGGATATACGTTTTTAGAAAAATTGAATTTATGGAAATCCAAATCCCTGCTGCTGAAAAAAAACCAATTTATGGGAAACAATGATGCGAAGCAACTTGTTTGAAGAAATTAAAGCAATAGAAGTCCCGATATATTTTTTTCATGGCATTTATGATTATACCGTAAATTATTCTTTATCAAAAAAATATTATCAGCACATAACAGCTCCAGTGAAAGGGTTTTATACATTCAAAAAATCTGCTCACAGCCCAATGTTTGAAGAGCCCGAAAAATTCATAAAAATATTAAAAGAAGATGTCCTGCTTGGGAAGAATGAATTGTCGGATAAAAGCATATAAAATATAGTTAAACTGTCGATTTTCTGCAATAGTGACAACCTCTCTAAAAACAACCTCGCTAAAAACAATCTAAAACTGAATATTTTTGTCCTTAGGAAAATGTGATGGAAGGCCAGGTTGATCGGAGGTTGTGCGTTGACACCGAAAGCGTTGTCGAGAATAGGATTATAATCCGATAAAGTTTTAATTTTTCAGAAATAAAAATAAAACTAAAAAACCAATTTATGACAGAAAAAAATGACAGAAAAAGAAAAAATGTTGGCAGGAATGTTGTATGATGCTAATTATGACAAGGAATTGGCTGATGAAAGATTGAGATGCAAGGACTTGTGCCATGAATACAATCTCTTGTTGCCATCAAACATTGAAAAACAAAGAGAAGTCATTAGGAGTTTATTGGGGAAAACAAAGAAAACCTTCACAATAACAGCTCCATTTTGGTGCGATTATGGCTACAATATTGAGGTGGGTGAAAACTTCTATTTAAACCACAATGGTATAATTTTAGACGCGGCAAAGGTTGTTTTTGGAGACAATGTATTTATTGCGCCCAATTGCGGGTTTTATACCGCCGGACATCCGCTTGATGTTGAGCGACGGAACAAAGGTTTGGAATATGCCAAATCTATTCACATTGGCAACAATGTTTGGATTGGAGGTGGAGCATCCATTCTTCCCGGGGTGTCTGTTGGCGACAACAGTGTTATTGGCGCAGGAAGCATAGTGAATAAAAATGTTCCCGCAAATGTAATTGCCGTTGGAAATCCATGCAAAGTTATTAAAGAGTTATAGTTGTTTTGCGCAGTTCCGGCTGGTGCGCAGATCCTAATAGAGCAATGTTGACCTTGTGACAGAATGCCTGCACATAACGGAAGCAGCCATTTGAAAAACATAAAGATGGGCGCCTTACTGTTGTCCACCGCCACAGAGGGGAGGCTGAAAGCCATTGAAAGGCAAATAAAAATCAAGCTTACATAGGGCAGGAAAGGATTTTATATGCGATACCCTGTTATTATCCATAAGGACAAAAACACCGACTACGGAATTGCCGTGCCGGATTTTCCCGGTGTGTTTTCAGGGGGAAGCACCCTGGAGGAGGCACTTGCAAACGTACAGGATGCCATAGAGACGTTCTATGATGGGGAAGAGCTGGCAATACCGCCGCAGCCGTCTCCGCTCGAAAGTGCGCTGGCTCATGAGGATGCTCAAGGTGGAGCCGTAGCGCTTGTGGACGTGGATTTTGCATTTCTGGAAAAGAAAGCAGTCCCTGTCAATATAACTATTCCGGCATGGCTTCGTGACCGCATTGACAAGGCTGCGAAAGCTGCTGGGCTAACTCGCTCAAAGTTTATTGCGCAGGCCGCACAAGAGGCAATGCGACATATGTGACTCAGCGTTCCGGCTGGTGTGCAGATCCTAGTCTGGTAGAATAGCAGTCCCTTAACCGCCTGGTTCTCCAGGACGAGCATCCACATAATGCGGTACCCGGAAAGCATGCTCAAAAAACTTCACTTTCTTGCCAAAGCTCGAGCGGCAGCCCAGGCATCGGCAGCTCCAAATTTTTGCGTTCGCTCAAAAATACTTGGGCCAGCGAAATGGCCAACCGTTGCATGCACACCATGACGGGGCTTGCGCCGTTGCTTGATCTGGAACAAGGCGCGAGCAAATTCTTCGGGCCTTAAGGCTTCTTTCAGGCCGCGTGCTCGCAGCTCGAAGGGGTTTAGTTTTTCCAACGCTTTTCGTGCACTCTTGTCCGCTGGGAAGCCGCTATATGCGGCTCCTTTTTTTGTGTTGTGCACCTTTGCATTGCTCAAAATGGAGGGTGCGTGCTGTTTTGAAGCCACCTCAGTCAAGCTTTTGAGGGAGGGTTTTCCAGAGCTCACCAAAGTTTGTACATGCCTGATAGGTGCGGAGTATTCCAGGCGCCGGGTCGGCATATATTTGTGCAACGTCTTCTTCTCCTTGCTGAGGCAAAGGCTTAAAGGCCAGTTGCTCTGCCTCAAGAGAAAACTGCGCATTTATGCCGGGCTTGTTGCCGCGGGCATCCACGCGCAACCATCGACCCAACTCCTCGAGGAAAACGGCATTGAGTCCGTGAAAAACCAAAGGCGAATTTGACTCATTAAGGCGCAAGCGCTGGTAGCAAAAACCCGCAGGAATGCGGTTGTGCCGCAGCAGAGCCGCCAGGAGGTGGGACTTTGCAAAGCATATGCCTTCTTTGGCCAACAACACCGCCGAAGCCGTGAACGCCGTCGGCTTTGCCGCAATGTCGGCCGGAAGCTTTGCTGCCATGTCATCCGACAGCGTTTTTAAAGCCCCTTGCGTCATCGCCTGCGCAGCAAGATCAGCCGAGTGGTGAATTTCGTCACGTACATAGACAAAGGTTTTTTGTGCCAGCTCCACAGCGGAATGGCAGCCTTCGCGCAGAAGGAGAGCCAACTGTGCAACCGCGGGGTGCTCATGATCCACCACCTCGGTGTGCCGCAAATAATGCTCCATATTTTCCGTTTGCAAATGCAAGGGCCCCTCCCCCATGTTGGACGTTGGACACTGCCGCCTCTATTTGGGCCAAAAAGCCTAACAGAAATGTCCAGGCTTTGAATGGATTTTTTGCAGCAAGCAGAGTGGAGCCATAATGAATTGTTCCGCTCTATCCCAAAAACAGCTTGCCAGAATGCCACAAAAGCTGCTGAGTCTCTCACAAAAGCTGCTGCGTCTTGCTCGAAATATTCTTTCAACGGAGGCTGTCTTGGAACGATCTGTTTCTGCTTTTATGTTCTCATGGGTTTTGTGTATGGGTTGTGCCACTTCTCCTTCCTCAAACACGCCGGCTGCCCCGGAGATGGAAAAACAAGTGACAAGTTTGCTCTCCACTTCAGGGATGAATGTGCAGCTGATGCGCTGGGGGGCCGTTGAGCAACAAGAAGCCTTGCTGCTGTTCCAAGGGTTCGAGCATCCATGGGCAGACAAAGTGCTTTTGCACAAGGTGCAGCCTTGCCGATATGGGAAATGCTATTCAACAGAGGTGAATGGTCAACCTTGGACAACATTGCTTTTGGACAAAGAGAAGGCGGAGCTCTATTTGCCCTTTATAAATGAGAGTTCCCCCACAAGCCTTTCCTATGCGCCAGAGAATGCACTCAAACCAGAAGAATTGGCGCAAATGTTTGAAAGCCAAAAATAGAGCGCCCCCCAAAGTCGCATTGCCAGGGTGTCAGGTTTTGTTGACATTATATTGCTTTATAATTTAACACTATGTCGCGCTAGGCCTTGACATCATGTCTGGGTTTTTTGACATTATTGGCGTCACCCTGGGGGTGGAGGGCGAAGGCGCTTCCCCTCCAACAATGCCTCCAGCCATGCGTCAAACAATGCGCTGGCGGAGCTCTTGTGGTGTTTGAGGAGAAAGCAGGCCCAGGGGAATGTCCAGGAGGCTATAGGCCCCGGTGGCGCCTTGCTGGTGGAGGCGGCAGGCTGCGCGCGCGCAAGCCACCAGCACGCTGGCGGTGAAGGCGGGGTTATTTTCGAGTTTGAGGGAAAATTCCAAGAGGTGCGCATGCGCGTCCTGGGTTGAGCCATGGCGCACAACATGCCCGGCATGGGGCATGCCGGCGTGTTTTTGCAAAAGCTCCTCCTGGCTGACAAACACCACCTGGGTTTCATAGCCGGCGAAATAGTGGGGGAGGGTTTGGATGGAATGCTCCAATTGCTGCAGGTTGGCGCCTTCTTCGGGGACGACATAACACAGCCGCTTGTGGGCCTTCGCAACGGGTTTTCCGCTGCGCGCAGCATTCAAAGCCGCTTCGTCCGGAAGCGTATATTGCCGCGCGTCTTTGACGCCCGGCAGCTGGCGAAGCGCGTCGGAATGCCCTTGGCTAATGCCTGGCCCCCAGAAGCTGGCGCTGTTGCCTTGAGGCAATGTGGCTTCAAACAAGCAGCGCATGACGGAGAAAACCCCCGGATCCCACCCCGCAGCGAGGATGGCAACCTTGCCTCCTCGCGTAGCCGCCGCATGTGCCGCTTCAAAATGTTGCTGCATGGCCGCGTGCGTGTCAAAGCTGTCCACCACGTTATGCTGCCCCGCGAAATGAGGTGTTTGCTTGGGCAAGTCTTTGGCGGAGCCCCCGCAGAGGAGGAGCACGTCCACTTCCACGCGGCCCTCATCCAACACAGCAATGGGCATATAGCTTGGGTGAGAAAGCTTTCGCCTTGAAAAAACGCCGGCCAAACACATGTCGGGTTGTTGCTTCAAGGAGTTTTCCGCGGCTTGCCCTAAGTTGCCAAAGCCGACAATTCCAACGCGCAAGGTTTTCATAGCAGTGCCAGAGAAGAAGAAGGAGAAGAGGGAGAAGAAGGAAAAGAGGAAGAAGCAAAAACAAAGGAAGAAGCAGGGGGCCTTCCTCTTTTTCCCCTGCTTCCCCTCGGTTTCACCTTATTTTTTAAGCAAGTGAGCGCCGGCAATTCCCGGAGAAGTCATTTCCATGGGGTTTAAAATAACTTCCATGGCCTCGGGCGTCAGCAACTTGTCACGCAAAATAATTTCGCGCACAGGTTTTGCGGTTTCCACGGACTCGCGCACCACTTTGGAAGAAGCCTTATAGCCAATATGCGGGCTGAGCGCCGTCATAATGCCGGCGGAGTTGTCCACATAGGTTTTCATGCGCTCGGCATTGGCGCTTAAGTTTTCGAGCAGGTGCGTCCTCAGCACAGTGAAGGCCTGTGTCATCATCCGAATGGACTCTAAGAGAGAAAACACCATGACGGGCTCCATGACATTTAACTCAAACTGTCCTGCTTCGGAGGCCATGCCAATGGTGACGTCATTGCCGGCGACTTTGAAGGCCACCTGGTTGACGACTTCCGCAATGACGGGGTTGACTTTCCCGGGCATAATGGAGGAGCCGGGCTGGCGTGCGGGGAGGTTAAGCTCGCCCAGGCCGCAGCGTGGGCCTGAGGCCATCATCCGGAGGTCGTTGCAAATTTTGGAAGCATTCAGCATGCAAATTTTGAGGGCAGCCGAGGCCTCAATATAGCCGTCGGTATTTTGCGTTCCATCCACCAAGTCTTCCGCCGTTTGGACGGGAAAGCCTGAAAGCTGTGCAAGTTTTTGGGCGACGAGGCGAATATAATTGGGGTCTGCATTGAGGCCCGTGCCCACAGCGGTTGCGCCCATATTAATGTGCAGCAAGGCCTTGGCGGCCTGAGAAATGCGTGCCAAGTCGCGCTCCAAAACGCGTTTATATGCGGCAAATTCCTGTCCTAAGCGAATGGGCACAGCGTCCTGCAAATGCGTACGTCCCATTTTTATTATGGCGTCAAACGCTTTGGCTTTGTCACCGAAAGCTTTGCACAGGGCCTCAAGCGCTGCCTGCAACTCTTTCAAACGGAAAAGTGCCGAGAGGTGGATGGCCGTGGGGAAAGAGTCATTGGTGCTTTGGGCCATGTTGACATCGTCATTGGGGCTGATGACTTCATAGCTGCCTTTGGCCTTGCCAAGCAGCTCCAAAGCCCGGTTGGCAATAACCTCGTTGAAATTCATATTAATGGAGGTGCCCGCGCCACCCTGAATGGGGTCCACGACGAATTGCTCTCTCCACTTTCCGCCTATAATTTCATCGCAGGCTTTGGCGATGGCTTGCCCAACCTCGGCTTTCATGCGCCCTGTTTCCGTATTGGCGAGGGCGGCGGCTTTTTTCACCAGCGCCATGGCGCGGACGAGGGCTTCGTCCAATTTATATCCGCTGATGGGAAAATTTTCGATGGCTCGGGCTGTCTGCACACCCCAATAGGCGGACTCTGGAATGTGCTTTTCGCCAAGAAAGTCATGCTCGCTTCGAAATGACATATGTGCTCCTTAAGGAATGGCGCAGCGCAGCACCCAACAATTAGGGCAGGCTGCGCAAGCGTTATTCACCTGAAAGCGAGGTAGAAATCCATAAAAAAAAGTTAAGCACATGCAGATTGAAGCCATTGCTTGGGTAGGTGTTGCAATTCTATTGCTGTCGAAGCCTTTGAGCTGTTTCACGAGGAAGGCATGGGGGGGCCTTGGCTTGCCCGCTGCCTTCTTTGCACCCCATGCCGCAAGAAGCATAGGGCTGCAAATGAGGACTTGTGCCAAATGCAGAAGGCTGATTAATTGCCGAGCGCGTTGAGGAGGACAAGAGCTATGGCTTGGCAAGGAATTATTGCAGCATATAAGGCATTTTTGCCGGTTTCTGAAAAAACCCCCATTGTCAGTTTGCATGAGGGGAATACGCCGCTCATTCGCGCGCGAAATTTGGCTAAATTTCTTCAGTGTAACTTTGATATTTACCTCAAATTTGAGGGCCTAAACCCCACAGGCTCCTTCAAAGACAGGGGTATGAGTTTGGCCATTTCCAAAGCCCTGGAAGAGGGTGCGCGCGCGGTGGTATGCGCCTCCACAGGCAACACCTCCGCCTCCGCCGCGGCCTATGCGGCACGCGCCGGCATGAAAGCCATTGTGCTGATTCCAGACGGAAAAATTGCACTGGGCAAGCTGGCCCAGGCCCTCATTCACGGTGCAGAAGTGTTGCAAATAGCCGGCAATTTTGACGAGGCGCTGGACATTGTGCGGGTGCTTTCAGACAAATACCCGATGACTTTGGTGAACTCCCTCAACCCCTTTCGCATTGAAGGACAAAAAACAGCCGCCTTTGAAATTGCTGACACCCTGGGCACCGCTCCGGATCTGCACTTTTTGCCCGTGGGCAATGCCGGCAATATTACGGCTTATTGGAAAGGTTATACGGAATACCACTCCCTGGGGAAGGTGGCGAAACTCCCCAAAATGTATGGAATTCAAGCCGAAGGCGCAGCCCCCTTTTTGGCGGGAAAACCCATTCCAAACCCCGAAACCATCGCCACCGCCATCCGCATTGGAAACCCCGCCAGCTGGGATGGCGCCACCGCCGCCCAAAAAGACTCCGGAGGGCGTTTTTTGGCGGTGTCCGACGAGGAAATATTGGAAGCATACCAAACTGTTGCAAAGACAGAGGGGGTGTTTTGCGAGCCGGCTTCCGCAGCTTCGGTGGCAGGCCTCATGAAGGTGCTCAAAGCCAGAGAAATGCCGGCGGCGCAGGTGGTTGTCTGCACGCTTACGGGGCACGGGTTGAAAGATCCGGACACCGCTTGCCGCATTTCCTCGGTGCCAACCCAACTAGAGGCCAAACTGTCTGCGGTTGAAAAGCAAATGAAGTTATTTGGGTTTGGAGCGAAAAAGTGAAATATATTGTTATTGTTGGCGACGGCATGGCGGACCGCCCTCTCCAGGAGTTGGGCGGAAAAACACCCTTGCAGGTCGCGCATAAACCCCACATAGATGCATTGGCCAAGCAGAGCAAAATGGGGATGATTCAAACCATTCCATTGGGCCTCCCCCCGGGCTCAGATGTGGGCGCCCTCAGCATTTTGGGCTATAACCCCCATGAATTCCTCACAGGGAGGGCCCCCTTGGAAGCGGCTGCCTCGGGCATAGACTTAAAGCCAGACGAGGTGGCTTTCCGTTGCAACCTGGTGACGCTTTCTTCTGACAAGGTGGTGTTTTCCCCAAACACTCAAGAATTCCCTCTCATGGAGGACTATTCCGCCGGCAACATAGACACACAAGAAGCCAAAGCGCTGATAGAATGTTTGCAACAAAACCTCTCAAATGAAGAAATTCAATTCCATCCAGGTGTAGGCTATAGGCATTTAATGGTTTGGAAAGGCGGAAGCTTAAAGCTTTCATGCACACCACCCCATGACATTCCGGGCCAACCCATTGGCAAATATTTGCCTTTCGGGCCGGCTGCCGAAAAGCTTTGGGCTTTGCAAACCAAGGCGGCGGCATTGTTGGCGGAGCACCCCGTCAACCTGGAGCGAAAGCGCAAAGGGCAAAAGCCTGCCAACAGCGTTTGGTTTTGGGGGCAGGGGAGGCGGCCAACCATGCCCACCTTTAAAGAAAAATATGGCATGGAAGGCTGTCTGGTTTCTGCCGTGGACTTGTCTCGAGGCATCGGCAGGTTGTTGGGTTTGGAGGTGCTGAAAGTCCCCGGAATGACAGGATATTTGGACACCAACTATGTGGGGAAAGCCCAAGCAGCCATGTACGCTTTGAAGGAGGTGGACTTTGCCTATATACACGTGGAGGCACCCGACGAGGCCGGGCACAAGGGCAAGGTGGACGACAAAATAAAAGCCATTGAGGACATAGACACCTTTGTTGTCGCTGAGGTTTTGAAACAAGCCAAAACTTTGGGAGCGTTTCGTCTGTTGCTTTTGGCAGACCATGCCACGCCCGTGGGTTTGAAAGTGCACACCTCCGAGGCCGTCCCCTTCCTTTTGTTTGACAGCCTAAAGCCATTTCCTTCGCCACACCCTGCTTATGACGAGCTTGTTTCCCATATGCAGCCACCTTGTTGGGTTGAAAATGGGTTTGAGCTGATGGCTGCATTTCTGGAAAAAGTGGCTGTGTTTCCGGAGAAAAATTCCTAGAGATAAATTCCCAAACCTATTTGACTTGTTTGAAATTGAGAGGAAATTATGTCTGAGTTATATGAAAAATGCAAAGCCCTCAAAGAAGCCTCTCGCAAGCTCGCTTCATTTTCCGGGCAGAAAAAGAATGATTGCCTAAAAAAAGTCCAAAAAAAATTGGCCCTCCACCAACCCAAAATTTTGCAAGCCAATGCCTTAGATCTGAAGCAAGCCGAAGAATCCAAAACCGCTGCGGGATATATAGACAGGCTCAAACTGACACCCAAAAGGTTTGAGGCCATGCTGAGCTCCATCGACGTTGTGGTGAATTCCACGGACCCGGTGGGCGTCTCTCACAAGGCGTGGACTCTGGGAAATGGGCTGAAAATTCAAAAAGTTTCCGTCCCCATGGGTGTTATTGCCATCATTTATGAGTCGCGCCCCAACGTCACCTTGGATGCCTTTGCTTTGGCGTTTAAGGCAGGCAGCGGCATTTTGTTGCGTGGCAGCACTTCTGCTTTGGCCTCCAACAAAGCCATTGTGTCAGCCATTGGTGAAGGACTTTCAGAAGCAGGTGTTTCAGAAGATATTGTTTGCCTTATAGAAGAGCCTTCCAGAGAGCTTGTGGGAGAATTGTTGAATTATAGAGAGCTCATTGACTTGGTTATTCCGCGCGGTGGCGCAAGCCTCATCCACTTTGTGACTCAAAACTCCAAAATTCCTGTCATTGAGACAGGCCTTGGAAATTGCCACCTCTATGTGGATGAGTCTGCCGATTTGGAGATGGCGCTGAACATTTTTGAGAATGCCAAACTGCAACGTGTCTCTATTTGCAATGCATGTGAGACTTTGCTTGTACATGAAGCCGTTGCAGAAACGTTTTTGAAGAAGGTGGCCGACAAACTGGCCTTGAGAGTGGAGATGAGGGCCTGTGAGAGGGCGCGAAAGCACATGGAGGCAAAACCTGCAACAGAGGCGGATTTTAAAGAGGAATTTGGGGATGCCATTGTGGCCATCAAAGTGGTCTCTGACGTTGAAGAAGCCATTGCCCATGTTAACACCTATGGAACAAAGCATTCAGAAACCATTGTGACTGAAAACTATACTCGGGCACTTGCCTTTTCAAACAAAGTGGACGCCGCTTGCGTATATATAAATGCCTCGACAAGGTTTACGGACGGGGGAGAGTTTGGTTTTGGCGCGGAAATGGGCATTTCCACACAAAAAATGCATGTGAGGGGCCCCATTGGCTTGGAAGCCCTTGTGACGGAAAAATATATTGTGTTTGGCAGCGGACAAACAAGGCCTGACTGAGCTTAATGGATGGGTTTCATTTAAATAATTGTTTGTGTTAAAATTATATGTTAAAAGAATTGTTTCAGCGCTCTAAAAAAATAGTTATTAAAATTGGTAGCAACACATTGACGGGTGAAGATGGCTTTGTTTCAAAAAATTATTTAAATGAAATAGCAAGCCAGGTAAATGATGAAATTAAACAAGGAAAACGTATTTTAATTGTTTCCTCAGGTGCCCGGGTTTCTGGTTTGTCTGCCATTAACAAGTGGGCAAGAAAAGCGGACCTCCACTATAAACAAGCCTTGTGTGCCATTGGGCAGGTGGAGTTGATGGACTCCTGGCGGCGTGCATTTGCTGAGCACTCGGTGCACGTTGGGCAAATTTTGCTCACCAAGGATGACTTTTCAGACGCCTATAGGACGCTCAACATCCGCAACACTTTGTTTACGTTAATGGATGAGGGGGTTGTCCCCATTGTCAACGAAAATGACACCACTTGTGTTGAAGAAATAAAAATAGGCGATAATGACAACCTGGCTGCATTGACAGCCATCCTCTGGGGGGCGGATTTGTTGGTGGTGCTCAGTGACATAGTGGGTGTGTTCAACAAAAACCCCAAACAACACCCAGACGCGGAATTTATTGAAACTATTGAAAATTTTGAAGAGTTGCAGGCCAAAATTCAAAGCTCCGGCACAAGCGACTTTGGCACAGGCGGCATTCAAACAAAAATTGAAGCTGCCAAAAAAGTTGCAGCCTATGGAATACCCATGGTGCTGGCCAATGGAAAAATGCCTTTGGTTTTAAAAACACTTTCAGAAGGAAATGCACGCGCCACCCGCTTCCTCCCTGCTGCTTTCCAAAGCGCTTTATGATCTTCTTCGCAAGGCAAGCCAAAGCTCGCCTCCATTGAAACAGCTCTGTAGCATTCCTTCAAAATAAAACCGCTTTAGTGTCTGCTTTTATGTCTTCTTTTATATATAACATTCAATGCCAAACCAAGCAGGTGAAACCATGTCAAAGACAAATACCGTAGGGATTGTGGGTGTTGGAGCCATGGGGACGGTTTTTGCGAAAGGCCTTGCCAATGTGGCCAAGCAGATGTGGGTGAGTGACGCTGACGAGGCCAAGTTGGAGCGCTTTGTGAAGGCGCACCCGCACTGCAAGCCTGCAAGCAACGCGGAGCTGATTCAGCAGGCTTCTTGGGTTGTTTTTGCTATAAAGCCAGGGGTTTATCCTATGTTGCTCGCTGAGCATGCAAAGCACATAGCGCCGGATACACTGTTAATAGGTTTGGCTGCGGGTTTAACATTGAAACAACTTCAACGTCTTTCTCAAGGGCGGGGTATGTGGATTCGGGTGATGCCGAATTTGCCTTCTTCAGTGGGGGCGGGGATGTTATCGCTATGCGCTTCAGAAGGGCTTTCAAAGCTTCAACTTGCTGATTTTATTGAAGGACTTGAGGCTTTGGGCCGGGTAGATTTTTTGCCCGAGGCGTTGATGGATGTGGCCACCGCGCTTTCCGGCTCCGGGCCTGCCTATGCCTTTGTATTTATAGAAGCTTTGGCGGATGCTGCCGTGCGCCTGGGCATGGAGCGCGCGCGCGCCTATCAGCATGCGGCGCAGACTTTGCTGGGGGCTGCAAAGCTGTGTTTGGACACTTCTGCCTCGCCGGCCCAGCTGAAGGACGCCGTCACCACCCCTGGAGGCACCACGGCGGAAGGCCTCTATGCCCTGGAGGCGGCAGGCTTTCGCAAAGCCGTCTCTGATGCGGTTGTGGCGGCGGCCACCAAAGCCAAGCAACTGGCGCGGGAGGATGTTTAAGGAAATTATCTGCTTAAGTTGCAAAACGGAGCCTTAGCAGAGCTATAGCTTCACTCAACTCCCTTTGTTTCCCTTTTGGGGGGAAAGCTTTTCAACAAAACTCCAGCTGGCCTTCTCTCATGTGCAGGCGGATGAAGTCCCCGTTTTGGAAGTGGCCTGCCAAAATGTGCTCAGCCAAGGGGCCTTCAATGAGGCGTTGAATGGTTTGTCGCATGGGGCGCGCACCCAAGCTGGGATCAAACCCACCGTTGGCAAGCAAATATTCAACAACCTCTTCACCCACTTCAAAGCTTATTCCGCGCTCCTGGAGAAGGCGCTCGCTGCTTTTTTTGAGGAGCAGCCCTGCAATTTGTATTATTTGCGCATGTGAGAGCGGGGAGAAGACGCAGCGCTCGTCAATGCGGTTCCACAGCTCCAGTGGCAAGGCCTCTTTGGTTTTTTTCAAAACCTCCTCATGGGGTGAAGCAGGAGAGGGTGGGGAAGAGGCCCCAAAGCCGAGGCTGCGTGTTTTAGGGATAAAGGCTTCGGCGCCCAAGTTGCTGGTCATCAACACAACGGTATTGGAAAAGTCCACATGCCTTCCCTTCCCATCGGTGAGGCGGCCTTCCTCTAAAATTTGCAAAAGCAGCATTAAAACGTCTCTGTGTGCTTTTTCAATTTCATCCAACACAACGACGCTGGAGGGGCGTTTGCGTACAGGCTCTGTCAGTTGCCCTCCGTCCCCATAGCCCACATAGCCTGCGGGCGCGCCAATGAGGCGGCTGATGCCATGGCTTTCTGAGGACTCGCTCATATCCAGTTGAATGAGTGCATTGGCATTGCCGAAGAGGACTTGGGCCAACACCCGTGCAAACTCTGTTTTGCCCACGCCTGTGGGGCCCAGCAACAAGAAGGAGCCCATGGGGCGTCGGCTTGCAAACCCGGCATAGTTGCGGCGGATGACGGAGGCCATGCGGGCAATGCTGTCTTCATGGCCTATAATTTGTGCTTTGAGTTCCGTCTCAAGGTTGAGCAGGCGTGCGGTTTCTTCCATCAACAGGCGCTCTTCCGGCAGGGAAACCAGCTGTGCGACGACGCGCGCAATATCATCAGGCTCAACCACCTCTTTGCCGGCTCTGCGGCAGCGGGAGCCGGATAGGTCGAGAAGGGAGATGGCTTTGTCAGGGAGGCACCTATCCTGAATATATTTTGCAGAGAGGCTAACAGCGGCCTTCAGTGTTTCAGGGAGGAAGCGGACATGGTGGTGTTCCTCATAGCGGTGGATCAGCCCGTTTATAATATAAAGCGCATCCTGCGCCGAAGGCTCATTCACCCACACCCGCGTAAACCGCCGTTCCAAAGCCGAGTCCTGCGCAATATGTTGCCTATATTCATCATGCGTCGTCGCGCCAATGCAGGGAAACTCGCCGTGGGCCAGCGCGGTTTTCAACTCATTGGCGGCGTCCTGTGGGCCGTCTCCGCTGGCACCGGCGCCAATGAGCATGTGAATTTCATCGACGAAAACAATAACATGTCCCTGTGCGCGCTTCACCTCATCCTTGAGCGCATTCAACCTTTCAGAGAAGGAGCCGCGCAGCTGAGTACCTGCCACCAGGGAGGCCACATCCACCTGAATGAGGACACGAGAAGAGAGGGGGCCTGTGAGGCGCAAAAGCTGTTGAGCGACGCCTTCGGCAATGGCTGTTTTTCCTACGCCGGGCTCTCCGACGAGGCAGGGGTTGTTGGTGCGGCGTTTGCCTAAAACATCAATCACCTCGTCAATCTCTTTGGCGCGGCCGATGACGGGATCCAACTTGCCTTCTTTGGCGAGGGCGGTGAGGTTTTTTCCAAGCCCGCACAGCAGAGGGAAATATTGCATAGAGAGGGAAAACGCTCCCTCTTTTTTTGCATGGGGTGCAGCGAGGGTTTTCAGCGAGGGCATTGCCTGTGGTGGGGGCTTGGGTGGCGAAGCTGAGGGAGAAGGGGTTGTTGGTGGAGCGGGTGGTGTTGGTTGAGGTGTTGTTTCAAAGAGCTCCCTCATAGACAAGGGGAGGGGGTGCTCTCCGGTTTTTGTTTCTCTGGGGTGGATGAGGGGTGTTTGTGCACGAGGTGGAGCACCCAGGGGGCGTGGAAAGTCAGCTTTGGGAGGTGAAACAGGCGTATGCCCCAACTCCCGCGTCAGCAAAAGGCGTCTGGGCATGCGGCCGCTCAAATAATAGGAGAGGGCTTTGTTGCGAAGCCCTGTGAGATCCAAGCCTGTTTTGAAGAGCAGATCTTGCGCCAGGCAGCGGATGCGGGTTGCCGCAATCAACGCATGCAGCGTATCCGTTTCATTGCATCCACAACCATTTGCAATTTCGCGTGCTTTCTCTTTGAGCTCTCGGACAAGGCCCTCTTGCTCCTGGGGGGCCTGTTTGAGCAACTCGAGGAGAGCATCCTCATCTATGCCTTTCTCTTTGAGGAGGAGGGCTGCACGGTTTTCAACCGTAAACATGGCGAAGAGGATGTGCGCCGTTGTCAGAGGTTGCCGAACGCTGCGGGCAATATCCTCGGCCTCTGTCAGGACTTGAGCAAAGTCGCTGCTATACACCATTAAGCCATCTCCAGTGCTGCGGAAGAGAAAATGTGTTGTTAGCTCTATAACCTATTTAAGGAATGCGCAAACAAACACTACAGCTCTGAAGCACCGGGGCGTTTTAAGTTTTGGCATTGGCCCAGGGGTGGCTGGGTGGGTGGCATTGCCTTTGGTTTTGCGTGCTTCTCGTTTGGAGCCCATAGAAGCCATGCGAGCTGAAAAAACATGCTTTTTCTTCATTCATGGAGCGGAGTGCAGGCAAGCTTTAGCTTGCCTCCTCTGCTTAAACGTTTTGTGTCTCGCTAGGCTCACTTCGACCCTAATCCGGTCTAGGCATGCATATTCCGCATGCAGTTCAAGACGACATGAACTATATCATCGCCATGAGTCCCGTCTTGCTGTTTAAGGATTTTTTAGAGCGTGTTGAGAACTCGTCTCATGCTTGGCTGCGCAATTCAGAGGTAGGGGCTGGCAACGGAACACTGGTAGATGCTTTGGGGGACTTTTTGGCTGTACACGGGAAGCATGTGCGGCCCATTTTGGTGCATTTGTTTAGCGACATGTTGGGCATAGAAGAAGACGAGAGGCTTATAGAGGTTGCGGTGGCGGCGGAGTTTATACACAACGCGAGTTTGTTGCATGATGATGTTGTGGACAACGGCATGTTTCGCCGCTCCCTGCCCACGGTGAATGCGCGGTGGGGGAACATTGTTTCGGTGATGGGGGGGGATTTAATGTTGTCCGGCGCGGCGTTGAAGTTGACACATATACACAACCGGCTGACGCAGACGGCGTTGCGTGTGGTTGCAGAAATGACGCACGCGGCCATTGCTGAAGTTGAAGCCAGGGGGAATTTGCTGCTTTCCATAGAGCAGCTTCAGCACATAGCCGAAGGGAAGACGGGGGCTTTGTTTGGCTGGTGCGGGGTAGCGGCATCCATTTTGGCAGAGAATGCTTCTGCTGAGGTGAAGTTAAATGCCTTTGGTCGCAAGCTTGGCGTTGTATTTCAGATGGCGGACGATGTTAAGGACATAACGGGTGCAGACGAAGGCAAGCCTCAATTTGCAGACATCCAATCCAAGACACCTTCGCTGCTGGTTTTGTTGGCGGCCCAGAGAAACCCTGCCGTTATGAAGCGTTTTAAAGAGGCATGGGGCTTTCCGACGGTGACGCGCGAGCGCACGCGCGAGCTTGGGTTGGCCGTCATGTGCTCAGGCGTATTAGACGAAGCCACGGAGCTGATGGAGCGGGAGATGGAAGCCGCTTTCAAGTTGTTGGGTGAATATGCCCAGACGCCCAGCGGTGCCAGGCTTGTTTTATGGACGAAGCAGTTTGCGAAGGACATTATTTCCAAACGAGGGGCCGCATGAGAAGAGCAGGGGAGAGCTCCAAGCGCATACGTTTGCAGCCCTGGGAAAGCATTGCCATAGACTCTGTAGGAGAAGTTATTGAGTTTTGGGGATTTAAGCAGAACCTTGGACGCGTATGGGCTTTGCTTTATTTATATAATCAGCCTTTGTCGGCAGCAGAAATCAGGGAGGCCTTAGCCCTTTCCAAGGGAGGGGTTTCCATGTTGCTGAAAGATCTAGAGCACTGGAAAGTGGTTATTCGCCTGAGGGAGAAGGGAGAAGTTGCCTGGCGCTATCAAGCAGAGACAGACCTTATAAAAATGGCGCGCCGGGTTTTGGAGGAGCGAGAATATGTTTTAATTACGCGTGTTTGCGCTGAGTTTGAGCAAGCCAAGGCCATGGCTTTGGCTTCAGGGGAGGCTTCTGGGGAGAAGATGGAGAGGCTGGCGCACATGGCGGTATTGGCGGAGCAGACGGCAAGGCTGGTTCAGCTGTTTATGAAGACGCCTCCTTTGGATGTGCGCTCTATTTTCAGGTCGCTTGCTTCCAGGGTATTGGCGAAGGGCAAGAGGCTAATGGCGAGCTAAATAGAGGACGCCCAATGGGGGGAGGGTGAGGGAGAGGGAGGCCATTTGTCCATCCCATGGTGTAGGGACAGCATCCTGTGGGGGGTTAGAAATACCGGAGCCGCCAAAGAGGGTGGAGTCCGTATTCAGTATTTCATAAAAGCGTCCCAGGGTAGGGCTGCCGATGCGATAATTTTCTCGGATGACGGGGGAGAGGTTAGCGACGCAGATCATTTCACGTCCAATGTCCCCTCGTCTGAAGAAGCTATAGACGTTGACATCTGCGGCATCCGCCTGAAGCCAGCAAAAACCATCCGAGCGAAAGTCCCTCTGGTGCAAAGCGGGCTCCTCGCGATAGAGGCGGTTGAGCTCCTGAATTAACGTGGGCAACTCCTTGTGGCCATAATAGCTGAGCAAATGCCAATCCAAGCTTTCCTCATGGTTCCATTCGGCAAATTGGCCAAACTCACCGCCCATGAAGAGCAATTTTTTTCCGGGGTGTGCCCACATCCAAGCATAGAGGGAGCGAAGGTTTGCAAACTGTTGCCACAGGTCGCCTGGCATGCGGGAGATGAGGGAGCCTTTTCCGTGCACAACTTCGTCATGGGAGAGGGGGAGGACGAAATTTTCTGAGAAGGCATAGAGCAACCCGAAAGTCAGCTCATTGTGGTGATAGCTTCGGTGCACCGGTTTTTTTTGAAAAAACTTGAGGGTGTCATGCATCCACCCCATGTTCCACTTATGGGAGAAGCCCAGCCCTCCGACGGAAGTGGGGCGGCTGACTTGTGGCCATGCGGTGGACTCTTCGGCCATGACGAGGGTACCGGGGTGGCGGGTTTGGATGGTTTCATTAAGCTCCTTTAAAAAGTCGATGGCTTCGAGGTTTTCGCGGCCGCCATAGGCATTGGGGGACCACTCACCCAGCTTGCGGCTATAGTCCAAATAGAGCATGGAGGCGACAGCATCCACGCGAAACCCGTCGATGTGAAACTCTTCTATCCAATGGAGTGCGCTGGAGATGAGAAAGTTGCGGACTTCATGACGGCCATAGTTGAAAATGGCCGTGCCCCAGTCCGGGTGCAGGCCGCGCCGTGGATCCGCATGCTCATAGAGGGCCGTACCGTCAAAATAAGCGAGGGCGAATTGATCTCTGGGAAAATGCGCGGGGACCCAGTCGATGATGACGCCTATGCCCTGTTGGTGCAGCGTATCGACAAAAAACCGAAAATCATCCGGGCTTCCAAAACGCGAAGTGGGGGCGAAATAGCCGCTGACCTGATAGCCCCAACTCCCGCTGAAAGGGTATTCTGTTATGGGCATCAACTCCACATGCGTGAAGCCCAGGCCTTTGACATGCTCAGCCAAAGCATGTGCGGCCTCTTTGAAAGTTAAGGAGCGGTTGCCTTCTTCGGGAATTTTGCGCCACGAGGCCAGGTGGACTTCATAAACGGAGAGGGGTTTGTCCGAGCGTATTTGTTGGGGCAATGCATTGCGCCACGCGGCGTCATTCCAGACATGGTGGCTTTGGGAAACAATGGAGGCGGTTTTGGGAGGCAGCTCAAACTGGAAGGCGAAGGGGTCCGCTTTGGAGTGAGTGGCGCCACCGGGGAGGTGGAGTTGAAATTTATATTTTGTCCCGGGCGCTATGCCTGGAATAAACAGCTCCCAAATTCCGGAAATGCCCATGCTGCGCATGGGGTGAATGCGTATATCCCAGCCGTTAAAATCTCCGATGACGGAGACGCCTTCCGCATTGGGGGCCCAGACGGAGAAGGCCACGCCGCTGGTGCCAAAAAAGTCCTGGAGAAAATGGGCGCCCATTTTTTTCCAGAGTTGTTGGTGGGAGCCCTCGCCGAAGAGGTGCAAATCCACATTTCCCCAGGAGGGGAGGAAGCGATAGGCGTCTTCCACAACAAGCTCCTGCCCATGGTGCAGGGATATATGGAAGCGATAGTTATGAGGAGCAGCGTCTTCGGAGAAGCAATACTCAAAGAGGCCATGCGCCACGGCGTGCATGGGCAAGTGTTGTGAGTCCACAAGGAGACCCATGGCCCGAGCATCCGGCCGCCATGCGCGAATCCAAACTTTTCCAAGCTCAGCATGACGACCTAAAAAAGAGTGGGGGTTTGCATGGCGCAGCCTACACAGACTTTCAAGCATCTAAGGCTCCTTATGTGGAAACAAGCCTATTGCCTTAACATAAGGGGCTTGTTGTTTGGACAAGCACATGTGTCAAGCTGGGGAAGCAGGGGTTGAGGGAGGCTAAGGCTCGCGTTTTTTATAAAAGAGAATGATCGAGAGGCAATGGAACTCATTGTCGCTAGACTGACGTACCTCCCGGTCGACAATTTGAAGATCAGGGTTAGTTTTCATCCAACGGGAGATGTTGTCTCCCAATCCTTCTCGTTCTTTTGCCTTGGTGGCAGAAAAAACCTTCACGCCCGTGAACATGAGTACTTTATGACAGGACTGTGATCGATTGTCAAAACATGCTAGTGGTTTTTTATGTTGATAGACTTGCACGCCCATTCTTATTTGACATGTGGCTGTTTATTGGATCCGCGAGAAGTGTTGGCCAGAGCTGAGTTACACGGAATTGATGGGGTTGCTTTTACGGAAAAGAACACCCAAGATGGCTGTGAAGAGCTTTTAGAGTTAGGCAAAACCTCAAAAACAAAGGTTTTTGTTGGGATGGAGCTGGACACGGACAAAGGGCAATACCTTTGTTTCTTTGAAAATCCGCTATTGGCACCTGAGCCGGTGCAAATGTGGGGAAGCAACAGAGAAAAGCCTTGGAGTGTGAAGGAATGTCTGCCGAAGCTGAAGTCTCTGGGGGCAGCCATTGTTGCAGCGCGTCCTTTTGATCCGGGCTTTGCCTACCCGGCGAGGGAGCATCTGCATTCCTTGGATTGCCTTTGTGCCATAGAGGTTTATAACCCTTCTATCAGCCTGGGGGCGAATGAGCAGGCCATGGAGGTTGCGAGGAAGATGCGCATTCCGGGCATTGGGGGCAGTGATGCTCGAAACAGTTTGGATGAGATTGGCTATGCGGCGACTTTGTTTGAGAAGCCCATTAACACTCAAAAAGAATTGCTGGAGGCTTTGGCGGGGGGTGCATTTTGGCCCGTCATGATGGGGGAGTTGGCCAAACTCGTCAAACCGGGTGCGGCCAAGGCAGCAGAAAGCAAAAGCAAAAAAAAGAAAAAGAAAAAACGCTGGCCCTAAGCGAAAAAGCCACGCTAGCGGGCCACCCGCCCTCCGCGCAGGCTCACCGTTTTTTGCCCGCCGCCCCAATGCCAGGTTTCTATTTTTTGCTCTCCCTCGAAGGCGATGGTTTTGCTTTCTGGATAGCCCAAAGCCATTTCCAAAGCTTCTGCTGAAATGCCGGGAAGGGCCTCTTTGCTGCGGATGGCCGTTTGCTCATCAACGGAAAACTCCGCTATTTGGGTGGAGGGGTTCAGAGGCGTCAAATAGCGGTTAAGCTCTGCCTCAAACTCTTCTGTATTTTTGAGCGTATTAGGGAGGACGAGGATGAGGGGTTTAGAAGCATTTTGTATTGCCACATAAACCCAGGGGCGGGTACGCGGGGAATAAGGGAGGCGCTCTTTTATAGCCAAAGCGGTGGGGAATTCAACTTTGAGAATGCGCACAGGCATAGCTGCCGGCAAGAGGGCTTCTATATCTCCGGGTGGAACAGGCATACCATCCGGGTGTTGCAACACATGCAACCAAGCGGGGTTGACAGGAGAGAGCAGGTGTTTGCTTTCATCAGCAAAAAAGGGGGTGACGAAATAAGAAATGCGCAAGAAGCGGGGTTGGTTTTTTAAAGCACGTGCCAGCCTGCCTTGCTCAGCAAGCTCCATAGGCATGCGAGGAGGCGTCGCGCAGGCCCATAGCCCTCCCCACAAAAAGCAGACCCACACAAAATGCGTGGGCAACCCCAGGCGGCAGGCCATGTGCTTCACAGTTTATTCACGGTTTTTTTCATGGTTTTTGTGTGCTCGCACAAGCCGGGCTGGAAGCGGCCGGGCAGTTGGCGCAGGGCGAGGCGGGGGCCGGGTTTTTTGTTTCAGGGTTTTTGGCTCCTGAGGCTGCTCCATGGGTGGCCGTGGAGGCGGGGGCCTCCCCCTGGGTTTTGGAAGGCGAGGCATAAAGCTCTGAGTGCCACCCTCCACCTTTGAGGTGAAAAGCAGACATGCTGATGCGTTTTTTCAGCGTGTTTGGGGCCCCACAGCTTGTGCAGCACTCAGGCGCGGGCGCGTCAATTTTTTGGAGCAAATCCACATGCACTCCACAAGCTTCACACAAATATTCGTAAACAGGCATGGTTTCCAGGCAAAGTGAAAAGAAGAACAGTAACAACCAGTGAAAAGAAGAAAAATGAACAGAAGAAAGCTTCAAAAAAAACGAAGCGGGAAAATGTCAGAAAATTTTTAATTGTTGAGCGGTCAGGGAGAGCAATTTTTTGTCAAGTTTGAGTTTTTTAGCCAGCTCCCCCAGTTGCATTTCTGGAGTTTCCAACTCAGGAGGCAGTTGGGCAAGCGAGGTTTTGAGTTTCAGGGAGAGTTGTTTTTTGAGGGCAAAGCTGATGTTTAAGTCGCGCAAATAGCCGGGTCGGGCCAAAGCGCGCAATTGGCGGTTTATATTGGTAGAGTCCAATATTTCTGCTCCAAAGCGTTTGCGGAGTTTGTCAAACTCCGCTTGCAGAGAAAGCTCCGCAATGCGTTTTTTCAACGCGCCAGGTTTGGTATTTAAAGCCTTAGAAAGCTTGTCCAGCGAGCAGCGGTGTTGGAGCAACCCGGCACACAAAGCAGCGCGCTCCTTGTCTTCAAAAGCGGCCAAAAAACCATGGTGTTTTAAAACAGAGGCCACCTCTTTCCAGCGGAGCATTTCGCCATTTCCTCGAAATTGTGAGGAAAAGCAGCTCAGCAGCTCGGCTTGGGAGGTGGAGGACTGAATAAAAAGCAAGAGGCGCTCTTTGGCTTCTGGGTGGAGCAGGACACGCAGGTTTTCTTTGCAGGGGCTTATTTGCACAAAGCGCCCTCTGGGTTTAGGAAGGGAGGTTTTGGGGGGCTTGCCTAAGGACCAGGTTTTTTTTGAAGGCGTTGTTGTAGAGGGAGTTGGAATGTCATCCATCTCCTGTTGAGGCGTCCAACCATGCATGTCCTGCTTGGTATAAGCCCTTTTTTAAGGCTGTCAATGCCCCTGGTTTGTCCTCCATTTCCCTTTTGGGGCTCAATTCTCCCAAGGGCACAAAAATGCAGCATTGTTTTATGGAAAAACAGGGTTTTTCAACAAACAATTTTGTTTCTTCCAAGCTTATATTAAAGTGTATCTGCCATGCTCAAAGTATCTCCGGGCAGCATGAAGTTACTCACGCAAGCCACTTATTTGCTTTTGGCGGTGTCTGCTGTTTTTGCTCTTTGGGTGCAAAGAAACCCCGGGAAGTTTCCTTCTGGCTGGGAGAGTGCGGCGCCCTGGCTGTTTCTGTCTTTTGCGGTTTTGTTTTCTGCCCAAAGCATACTCAAAGTGGTTTTGAAGCAGAGCTCCTTTGTTCGCTCATTCATGCACATGGGCATTGCCGCTGCATTTTTGATGGTTTTATTCCTGGGTATGCCCAAAATAACCAAGGTTAAAGGCTCCTTGGCTGCCACAACCCCCTATGAAATGGAGCACCTCCTGGCTGACACAGACGAGCGCATCCGCGTTTTGGCTGCAGAGTTGGCGCGCTATCGCCCTGAAGGGCTTCAATTGGCACCCGCTTTGGTGAAAGCTTTGGGCGATCCTTCCGTGCGCGTGAGAGAAACGGCGCATGCTTCTTTAGTTTATCTTAACGGTGGCGCGGATTTAGGAGCTTTGGGCTCAGAAGATGGAATCCACGCATGGAAGCAGCGCTTTCAATGAAAACAGCTGCACAGCTGGAAAAGCTCAATGCCCACTTGGCTGCTTGTGGGCTCAAACGCACACGTCAGAGAGAGCTGATTGCGACGGTGTTTTTTAGGGAAGAGGGGCACATTTCCATAGAAGAGTTGTGTGCCAAAGCGCGCAAGTTGGATTTGCGCATATCCGTTGCGACCGTCTATCGAACCATGCGTGTGCTTGCGGAAAGTGGTTTGGCCCACCCACGCAATTTTGCTGATGGGCATACACGCTATGAAGTTGCAGGCGCACACCATGATCACCTCATTTGCACGCAGTGTGACTCCATTGTTGAGTTTGAGGACAAAGAAATTGAAACTTTGCAGGCAGCTGTTGCCCAGCAGCATGGGTTTTTTGTACTCTCACACAAGATGGAGATTTATGGGCTATGCGAGGATTGTCGTCCTCAAGGCAGCATTGCTGGTGAGCCTGTTGGGTTGTGCTCACCCCTACCCGAAGAGCCCTGAACGCATTCGCTCGCTTGCAAGAGAACTCAACTCAGGTTGGGTTGGCCCTGTGCCTTTTATAGCGGAGCCTTGGGAAGACAAAACCATACTCATTGGTTTTTTTGCGACATGGTGTTTTCCATGCCTTCTGGAAATTCCGGTGCTGCAAAAGCTTTATGAGCGTTATGCGGACAAGGGTTTGCTTGTTATTTTGGCAGGGATGGATTTGGAAGGAGAAAAAACCCTTAAAGTTTATTCTGAAATGTCCCATCTGCCCTTTCCTGTGGTTGTGGCCAGCGAGCGCTTAAAAGCGGGAAACACGTGGTTGGGGAGAATTCAGCAATTGCCTACACATGTGTTGATCAACCGCCATGGAGAAGTGGTATTTATAAAAACAGGCTCACTTTCCCCAGAAGTTTTAGACGACTTTAAGAGGTGGTTTCGCTAGCTTGCGCAACAAAGCTTCCCCAAAGCCAAGCCTTTAACGAAGTGCAGAGTGTCCAAGTTTTCTGACATGGTATCCATGCCTTGTTTGATCTCATATGCCCACTTGCCTACATTCGAAGTTTAAGTGTTTTTATGGCAAGTGAAACGGGTGCTTTTCTTTCATTTTTAAGAAAGACAGGCGCCTATTTTGCCCGGTTTTCAGCTAAACTGGGTTTTATGGCGGTTAGAGAGAGCATTAAAAATTTGTTGGAAAGTTTGAGTTTTCTTTTGGAGCAACATTTCAAGTTGTTTCAGAAAGAATTTTCTGACGAGTTGCGGACGCTTTTAGGGAGTTTTTTTGGGCTTTTGTTGTGTCTGCTGCCATTGCTTTTCGGTTATGTATTTGTGAATATAGGCTTGGTTTTTCTGCTTAACCTGGCCATGCCGCTTTGGGTGGCGCTGTTGTTGGCGGGGTTGTTGAATTTTGTGCTGGGAGGTTTAGGCATTTGGCAGATTGGGCGGCGCCTGAGCGGATTGGAGTTTTTGCCTGAAACCTTAAAGGAGTTGTTTGTGACGCGCCACGTTTTGTTGCAAGGCTCCAAGCCACCTGAACAAGGAGAGTTTTTTTGTGAAGATGCAGCCTGCGGAGCTGACGACTCAGGAATTCAAGCAAAGCCTTGAGCAAACCAGAGAGCGTGTGCTCAAAGACATTCGCGTTTTAGAGAGAGAGCTTTATGCTGCTGTGGATTTTAAAAACTGGGTTCAGGAGCCTTGGCTTTGGGTGGCAGGGGCTTTTGGTATAGGTTTTCTTTGGGGAGTGTTGTCGAGCAGAAGGAAATAAAATTTTTTGAAGGTTTTTGAAGAGAAACTTGGAGAGAGACAATTGGAGAGAAACCATGCAAATGCCGACTGAAGAGCTTCAGGATGATCTTGTAGAGAGGCTTGAGCGCGTGAAGCAAAATTGGACCGAGCTTAATGAGAGAGTTAAAACAGGGGTGAAGCAGAACCCAATTCTCTGTCTCACAGGGGCGTTGTTGTTGGGGTTTGTTATTGGGAAGTTGGTTTCACGATGATGGGAACAGACGAAAGCCATGCGGAAAAAACAACTCCTTCTGCAAAGGCATGCGGGGCCTTGAGAGAGAATGTGCGGATGCGTCCTTATGCTTCACTGGCCTTGGCTTTTGGTGCAGGCTATGTCCTGGGTGGTGGACTCAACAGCCGCATGACGGTGAGGGTTTTGGGCCTGGGCTTGAAGGTGGCCATGCTTCCTTTCGTTCAAGACAAGTTGTTGAATGCAGCAGATGTTGTTTTGAGAGAAGCCCTGAAGAAAACCTGAGGAAGAAGACGAAGAGCAAGTCAGCTAACCATTCCAGAGTTTTGGAGGAAATGATGAATTGGAAAGAAATAAAACAAAAGTTGCCGTCCATTGATGCGGATGATCTGCTTGAGAGAATAGGCCTGGAAGTGCGCAGAAGCATGCCGGAGAAAATGTTGCCGGGCATTGTGTTGTTTGGTGCAGGGCTTATTGTAGGCGCTGGTTTGGCGGCATTGCTGACGCCTCGCTCAGGGCCTGAGCTGCGCAACCGCTTGAGAAGTCGACTGAGCCGTGAAAGCTGTTGTGGTGATCCGGATGATCTCGAGATGGCCCAACATTCCAATGGCTGAGACATTTGAATGGAAGAGATAGGCGCGCTTGAGTTGCTTGCACTGGCGCCCCCTCCCTCTGAGGACTGGTTTTCTCTTATACATACGTGGTTGGGATGTGCAGAGACGGTGGGGGCAGCCTATCAAGCCTGGGAGGAGCTGCGCTCCAAATATGCGGATGCCCTCCAAAACCATGCGCAAAAAATAGAAATGCTTAAGCTGCATGGCGAGTTTGTTTTGGGGGCGGCTGAGCAAGCCAACGGAGAAGCAGACATAAAAGGCTTTGAAGAAGCCACAAAGCTTGCAAGCTTGGCGCCCTCAGAAAAAGGGGATATTGAGCGCTTCCGCCAGCAATGGGAAGGCGTTGTGCACATGTGGGAAAACGCCCAACTTCAAATGAGATGCTTTTTTGAAAAAGCCTCCAGAGAGATTGAAGAAGAAATTGTGCGCAGAATAGACAAGACGCTAAAACTTGTGCGCCCCAAGCTGCATTTAACCATCCACCACCTGGGGAAAGAGCACTGCATTTTGCAATTTGAGCGCATGGGCGAATTGGATGCTGTCCTTTTGTCCAGACTGCTGTCGGGCAAAATCCCCACGCACTATGCTTTCCTCTTTGATGATTCTGTCTCCCAGCTCAATGGCATGGCGGATGTTGTTTATGCGGAGAAGCCCTTTGAGCCTTCTTCCCTTGCCTCACCTTGGCCCCTCATCCACAGCCTCATGGGCGACAAATCCGCGCTGAGCGCCCCCTGGAAGGGACAAATTCCCCTCCTCTATGAGGGGGGTGTTTTGTGGATGCTCAAACAAAAAGGTATAGTCATGGAAATAGAGCAAGTGGAGGTGGCAAAAGGGCAGGCCACTGAGTTATTGGAGGTTGCCAAGGCCCAATGGATGGTCGCTCATTTTTTCAGGTGGATGAGGGAAGGCAAAATGGAGCTGCAGCTAAGGCCCAATGCCTTCATTGCCCAATAGATCGATCTTATTTTTTTCTCTCATTTGCAAGGTGACATTATTCCCGTGAGAAGACGTTTCCTCCGAAAGTTGGTGGTGGCTTTTCTCTGGGCATTGGGGATCAGCAGCTTTGCAAGCTTGTTGTTGTCCGTCCGCTCAGACGAGAGTGCCGAAGGGGGCCTGGCTCGGCTGCAGTTTAATTTGGCTTATGGTTTAGAGCGCCTGGAGCTTAGGTTTTTCGATCTCTTCTCTCTGGCTGCAAGCCGTCACTCCGATCGCTCAACCCGGGTGGTGCTTTCAGGCATTGACGAGCAGACGCTGGTGAATGCACGGGAGAGCGCAAAGCCCCTCTTGAGCGCGCACCCCTGGCCCAGAGAATATTATGGGAAAGTAGCTTTGCAAGCTTTGCAAGAAGGCGCCTCCCAGGTTTGGGTTGAGCCTTTGCTTTCGAATGCCTCTATTCGAAATTATCCCATGCAGGGAGGGGCGGTGGATGATGATGGTTTTTTTGCCCAAAGCCTGCGCAGCAACCCGCATGGCTTTTTGTTGAGTTTTGGGGGCTCCACCGCATTGCCGCTTTTGCCCGAAAAACCTTTGCGTCCGCTTTTGAGTTATGTGGAAAGTTTTGGAAGCCTGGAAGAGAGTGAAGAGAGAATAGGGCATTTGCTGGGACAAAATGTGGGGGTTTTTTTATTTCCCAAAGAGGAAATTTGGGAGTTGTGGGTGGCTTGTGAAACCCCTGAGCAAGCCACAACCCTCTCCCAACAACTTGGGCTTAAGCTTGACAAAACCCGCCGCCTTGAAGCCAAAGACACCGCCTTTGAAGTAGATGCGCATTGGTTGTTTTTGCGCCTGGCCGCTATTTCAGTTGAAGGCTTGGACGTTGGCCAACTCAAAGAGTTGCGCCGTTTGGACATTCCGCTGACACCTTTTCTCATCCGCGGAGTGCGTTTTGGATTCCAGGGGCTTGAAACAGACAGGGCTCAACATGTGCGCTCTGCCCAGCATTTGGTGCGCTATAGAGATGCAAAAGGAGAAAACTGGATATTGCCTTCTGCAGCGGTTGTTTTGGCCATACGCCATTTGGGGGTGAAGCATTTGCAATACAAAGAGGGCAGGCTTTGGTTGGACGAGCATTCCATTCCCATGGATGTGTCGGGTGAAAGCCATATGCATTGGGATGTTGAGCGTATTTCCCACCCGGAACGAGGGACCGTCAAACGCTATATTCCCGCTTGGCACATTTTGGCCAATGCTGAGGCGGGAACTCAAAACCTGCGCCCTCATGACAACGAGCTTTCCTCCAAAATGCTTTTTCTCTCAGAGGTGACAGAGAAAAATTTTGTGAAGACGCCTGTAGGTGAGGCAGGCGCTGCCGCCATAATGGCTCAAGCCGTATCCAACATTATTCGCCACCAGGGTATAGCTCGCAACTCTGTCAACTCTGATATTGGGTTGACTTTTGCTTTTGGAATTGCAGGAAGCTTGTTGGCCGTTGCCTATTCACATTGGATTCGAAACCCCCGTGGGTGGCTCAGCGCCGGCATTTGCCTGGCGACATTGGTTTTAGAATATTGGGCAGCCAGGACAATGTTTCTTCAGCAGCAGCTTTGGCTTGCTGTGGCGACGCCGGGGTTGGCATTCCTCACAAGCTATTGGGCAAGCTTGGGCTATGCTGTGCGCTTGGAGCACCGCATTCGAGAGTTTGTTTTGCGCGCGCTGGGCTCCAGAAGTTTGGGAAACAAACGTGCCAAACGCCACCAGCGCTTTGAGCCCAGCTTGGTTTTGCTAAGCCCGGAGAAAAAATTTGTCGCCGGGTTTTGCTCTGACATTGAAGGGTTTACGCAGTTGGTGAGCAAAGTGCCCTCCGCAACATTGATCAAAATGATGCGAGAACATTTGACGGACATGACGCAGGTTGTTTTGGATACGGATGGCCAACCCGACAAATACCTGGGCGAAGGCATGGTGGCTTTTTGGGGTGCCCCCATTCCAGTGGAAGAGCCAAGCATGTCTGCTTGTGAGGCTGCGTGCAGAATGTTGGAGGTTTTTGAAAAAAAACGCCTAGAGTTTGAGAAGCAATGTGGCGCTCCCCTTGTTTTCCGTGCGGGGATTGATGTGGGGGAGGCATTGGTTGGCAACATGGGGACAGCCCACCGCCAAACCTATTCTGCCATTGGGGAGCCTGTGTCCACAGCCGCAAAATTGGAATCCATTGCCTCTGAATATGGGGCACATGTCCTTTGTACTGACTTGGTTGCCTACCGCGCGCAGGGGAAGTTTCAATTTAGGGAGCTCGATCGCATTCGGTGGCCGCGCAGAAAGGAGCCCTGCGCGGTGTTTGAGTTGCTGGGGCGTGCCTCAGAGAGCAAGCTGGAATGGCTTGGCCGCTATGAGGCGGCATTGGGGTTTTATTATGGCCGGCGTTTTAACTTGGCCAAAGAGCTTTTTGAAAAATTGAGCGAAGAGATGAAGGATGGCGTGTGCGCACTCTATGCCAGGCGAGCCGCACACTATATGCTCCACCCCCCTCCTGAGGATTGGGATGGCTCTTTTGAAGGGCATGCTCCACCTCAAAATATTTAAAGCAAAGGGTTGTGGAGGATGGCCTTTGCAAATGCGGCCCTATATTTTTTGGGCCCAACCGCGACAGCCCAGAGGTTTTTTTTGCAAAAAACCTCTCTGGCCAGGCTGACAAGCTCCCTGGTTTTAATTTTTCGAATGCGTTGTGCGCGCTCTTCAAAACTTTCAGGGTGGTGAAAAAGCTCCGTCGCAGCCAATCGGCTCAAAAGCTCTCCGGGAGAGTCTTTCGCAAAGTCAAGCTGCATGTGCTTTCTTCGCTTGGCACGCCTCAACTCTTCGATGGGGAGCTTGGAATGGCAAAGTTTGGCAACCGTTTTGAGAATGCACTCCACAACCTGTGGAGCACGGTTGGGTGTGGCGGCACTGTCAATGTTGAAAATGCCCACATCCGAAAAACCTTCCAACAATGTGTCTACGGAATAGGCCAATCCACGTTTTTCTACCACCTCAAAAGGAAGCCAGGAAGAAAGCCCATCATCCAAAATCCGCTGAAGGAGGTGCAGGTGGAGGTGGTGCTCATGGTTTTCTGGAACTGTTAAAAAACTCAGCCTAAACAAAAGCTGTGACTCATTCCTGGGCACATAAAGCAACCTGGGCCCCACAGGTGGTGGGGGTGGACTTTCTTCTACACGCTCCCCTCGAGGAATGTGCAAGAAAGCTTTTTGGGCAGCGTGGATTATTTTCTCACAAGGCAGAGGCGAGGCTACACCCAAAACCATGTTGGCTGCGACATAGTGGCGTTTATAGTGGGAGAGGAGTTGCTTTTTGGAAATATGGACAAGGCTTTGGGGAGTGCCCGCAATTTTAAAAGCCAGGGGGTGCCCCTTAAAAAGTTGCATTTTTGACAAGTTGTCCAAGTCGATGTCTTCGCCTTTGTCATCCACCTCATCCAACATTTCTTCGAGGACAATTTGTTTTTCAACAGAGAGTTTGGCCAATTGGGGCGTGCTGAGCATTTTGCCCAAAATACGCAAAGCCGTCTCCACCCCCGTGGGGTGACATGCCGTATAATAATAACTTAAGTCCCTCATGGTGACAGCATTGAGGCTGCCACCCACCCACTCAATGGCGAGGTTCATTTTGCGCGCATTGGGAAAGCGACTGCTTCCTCTAAAAAAGAGGTGCTCCAGAAGGTGGCTGACACCATTGTTGTGCACGGTTTCATGCCGAGAGCCGACACGTACATAGACGGATAGCAACGCGGATTGCAGGTGTGGCATGTGCAAGCTGACCAAAGTCAGCCCATTGGGCAGAAGGGTTTTTCTAGCTTGAATATTCACGCGCGTGGCAGCCTTAGCACAAAGGCTGTGCCTTCTGGGCTTGTAGTTGCCACCTCGAGACTTCCCCCTTGCATATGGAGAAGTTGCGTTGAAAGCGCAAGGCCAAGCCCCGAGCCACCCTCTTTGGTTGTGAAAAATGGCTTAAAAATTTCAGAGAGAATGTCTGCAGCGATGCCTTTGCCAGAGTCCGCAAAACCAATATGGACAAAAGCATTCTCCTCTTTTGTGTATATGCGCAACAAGCCGCCTTCCGGCATGGCCTCTTTGGCATTTTTCAAAAGGTTGAGAATAACCTGGCGTATTTGTGCCTCATCCACTTTGCAGAACAAAGGCAAAGGGAAAAAGGCCGTTTCTATGCTGATGTTTGCATTCCTCAACTCTTCTTCATGGAAATGGAGGATGGATTGTGTGAGCGCATTCACGTCTTCCCTTTGAAGTGAAGGCGGTGGAAGCCTGGCAAGCTTTAAATATTCTTCTGTTATTTCTGTTACGCGATCCACTTCGCGGATGATGGCCAAAAGAAGCTCTTCTGTTTCTGTTTTTTGCTCAGGGGTTGAAAACTGTGTTTGGCCCAGTTGCTCCAGCAAAAGCTCAGCGTTTAAGCCAATGGAGGAGAGGGGGTTTCGCACCTCATGTGCCAATTGGGCGGAAATGCGACCTGCCGCAGCGAGTTGTTTGGCCTGAAGGAGTTGGGATTGTTGTTTTTCAAGCAAGGACTGACGCTCTTTGAGCGCCAAAACCATGGCATCAAACTCACGAGCGAGCAAAGCCATGTCGTCATCCCCCTTGAGGCCAAGAAAGGCCGAATAATCTCCCTCTCTTATGGCTGCAATTCCTTTATGCAAGGTGAGAATGGGGCGGAGGTGGCGTGTAGAGACAATGGTAGCCAAAAGCCCAATGAGCACAGAAACAATGGATAAGGCGACAATGAGGATGCCGTTTTTCTGCTCTCTATCCTGGGCCTTGGATAAGCGGACCAGAATGCGGTTTGAGAGGGCATTTTGCAGAAATTGCAAATGGTTGTGAAAGGCAAGCTCTTGTTTTTGCAGGTGGTTGAATGACTCTTCGAGGTTTAAGCTTTCATCGGCTTGGGCAATGCGCTCGAGAATGTTTTTGCTGTCTTTTTCATAGGCGGCATAGCGTTTGCTTGCCTCGGCGAAGTGGGTTTCAAAATTTTCGAGGGCTGCTTTTTCGGAGTGTGGTGCAGTGTTGAGCGCGTTGTGGGCCAGGGCTGTGCCTTCGTTCATTTTTGTGAGGATGGCTCCTGGGAAATACATGAGGGCGAGCCGTGCCAGCTGCTGTTGAAGGGCAGGCTCTCTCTCTTCTGCGAGAAGAGCCGTTTCTTTCTCATAGGCATAGTGTAGAGTTTGGATGTCGGCGAGAATTTTAGCCAGTTGTAGATAGCCGTTGCTGAGCAGTTGAACTTCTATTTGGTTTTGTCGAATTGTGAGGATGCTGACGAGTGAAACTGTGCTAGAAGCGATGAGGACTGCGGCAAACCCAATCAATATACGCGTGGCAAGAGAGATACGCATGGAGAACGAAAACGGGGAGGGGGAAGACTTTTTGAAGACAACCTCCACTTCGTCTATTCTATGAGAAACCATTTCCTTATGGGGGTTTTTATTCTGGGGGCATGTCTATGAGAAAGCATTTTATTTTTATAGTGGGCTGTCTATGGGGAGGGACAGTGCTTTCCCAACCACGGTTGACGGCATTTTTTATAGAGGGAGATCCATCCATACAAGAGACGGTGGATCAGGTGAAAAGAGAGCTGATGGGGGCATTATCCCAGGCAAGCGAAGTGGAAGTGCTCCCCATATTGCGGGTGATCAAACCTTCCGAAATACTCATATTGCCTGTGGTTTCAACCACCTTTCGTGAAGCTTATAGCGCCATGGAAGAAAAGCGTTTTGCTGAAGCGCGCGGTTTTTTCAAAAAAGCCATTACCATTGCTTTGGCGCAACCGGAGCGCGCCAATTTTGGACAAATTTTTGATGCTTATGTGGCTTGGGCCGTTGCGAGCATTCAAGATGGTGATGAGGAGGAGGCCAGAGCTGCTTTGAGGGCATTGGCGAAACTGGCTCCCAATTATGTCCTTCCGAAGGATCTGCCTCCCGTCTTTAAGCGGGAATTTGAGCGTGCCAAGCATTCAGCCAACAAATTGCCCAGAGGATCCATTTCTATTGAAACACCTGAAGGTGCGCTGGTGTTCCTCAATGGCCAACCTGTGGGCATTGCTCCAGTTGTTTTGCCCAATTTGCCTCGGGGCACGCACTATATTTCCATGGAGGGAGATCATTTTGACATACGCTTTGGGCAGGTGGTTGAGCTGCGCTCTGCACAAGCACAAGTGCGTGGCATTCTGAAAAAAACAGTTATACGTTTGCCTCCCAATTATGTTGCGGATCCCGCTTTGACACCTTTTTTGGATGCGGAGGCTTTGGATCGCCTGGAGCCTTTGGCTGAAAATTTAGGTGCCGCATTTGTTTTGGTAGGTTTCATTAAAGAGCTTGAGCCCGGTTATTTCAATCTGTCCATGACGCTTTTTCATGCGCAGAGAAGGTGTTTTCTGTCTTTGGCCCCCATTGGGTTTTCAAAAAACCTTGTGGGCAAGTCCTTTTTGGGCAAAAGAGTTTCCGATGCTATAATGCAGCGCGTCCGCCTGGCTGACAAAGAAAAGCCCGCCAGCTTGCCTTTGGATTGGCGCGCCAGAGGGGCTATAGAATATTCCTCGCTCAGGGACTGAACACCTAGGGCCTGTTTTCTTTGGACTCGTCTTGAGGCTTCTCCAGAGAAGGCATGTCCATTTTTTCAAATTCTTCCGTAATTTCAGCAAACTCTGAAGCGTCCCCTGGTTTTTCTGAAGCAAGCTCTTTGTCGGGAAGCTCCACAATGGAAGCTTGCAAGCCGCAGCGGTTTTCGAGCTCATACATGGCTCGAAGGACCAGATCTTTCTCAAGCAAAGTCCGGTTAAGCCGTTTCTCAAGTGCTCGGAATTTGTCTTTTTGGAGTTTGCCAGAAGAGCGAAAACTCTTGAGTTGGCGTTGAGCAAGCTCAAAGCGGACTTTGAGGTTTTTAAGTTCCTTTTCAAGCTCTTGAGTGCGGCTGTGCTCTGCGGCAACCAGACGTTCCGCATTTTCCAGCTTTTCTTTTTCCGCGGGGTTGAGCTCCCTCAGCAGTTTTGCAGGCCTTGGAGGCTCCGCAGCTGGGGTTTGAGAAGGAGCGGCAGGTGCAGATGTTTTTGCAAAGGGTTTTTGCGTCTCCAGCTCAAGCCTGAGTTTGCTGAGCTCTGTTGAAAGCTCTGCTGAGTTAAGGCGTGCGTTTTCTGCTTCTTGAAGGGCTTGGCGCTCAAGTTGTTTTTGGGCTTTGAGCTCTGCTTCCCATTGTTTGTTTTTTTCACGCGCTTCAAAGAGTTTTTGTTTGCTTTGCTTAAGCTCATCCTTGAGTTTTTGGAACTCCCCCTTGGTTTTTTGGAGCTCAGCCGTTTTGGCAAGCAGCGCTTCTTGCTCAGAAGCCATGGGGTTTTCTGCCTTATTGCTTTCTGCTTTGGCCGGCAAGTTTTTGGAGGTGGGTTGGGATGCGGGCGTGCTGCCGCGCCTGAAAAACAACAAATAGAGACATATTGCTGAGAGAAGAAATATCAGAGCAATTTCCATGAAACAGCCCCTCGTGAGTTAAAAACAAACATAAATGCCGTGCTGCCTTAGCCCATTTGCTTGAATTGATCAACGCAAGGCCACTTAAAGCATGCTTTGAGAGCCCCTTTTCTATTTATTTGAGCTTTATGCCTGAAGGGAAGGTGAGTGCAGCAGAAATTTGTGAAAAACCGACTTGGGGGTGGGTTGAGCAAAGAATGGTCAAATTTCAATTTAATTGCTAGAACCTGGCGCCCTATGGTTGAAGAAATGACTGCTCGCCGCAAAGACGACCATTTGGAGCTTTGTGCCACACAAGAAGTAGAGCCTCTGAGCAACAAGACACTCTTTCACCGTGTGCACTTGGTGCACTGTGCGATGCCTGAAATGGCTTTGGCCGAGGCGGACTTGTCCTGCCAGTGGTTTGGCAAAAAACTCAAAGCGCCTCTATTAATTACGGGAATGACAGGGGGGACTGAGCGTGCCCTGGCCGTCAACCAGGCCTTGGCCAGAGTGGCTGAAAAACATGGAATTGCCTTGGGCTTGGGCAGCCAACGTGCCATGGGTGAGCGGGACGAGTTGGCATCCACCTTTGCGGTGCGCAATGTTGCTCCCAACGCGCTGATTATTGGGAACATAGGGCTTCGCCAAGCGGCGGAGTTGGGCATAGACAGGGTACGTCGTCTGGTGGAGATGATTGATGCGGATGCTTTGGCTTTGCACCTTAACCCTGCGCAAGAGCTTGCGCAGCCCGAGGGGGACAGGGATTTTCGCGGGGGCTATAAGCTTGTAGAAGCGCTTGTAGAGGCATTTGAAGGTCGCCTGTTGGTGAAAGAGACAGGTTGCGGCATTTCTCCCAAAGTAGCCAAGCGTTTGGTTTCTCTTGGCATAGAAAGCATTGATGTGTCGGGCCTGGGGGGAACCTCGTGGATCCGCGTAGAGCAGCTGCGCAACGCTGCGGGGGAGGAGGGGTTGGAGCCCGAGTTTGCTTCCTGGGGTATTCCGACGGCGGCGGCCATTGCTTCTGTGCGCAGATCCTTAGGGCCCATGTTGCATTTGGTGGCCTCAGGAGGAATACGCAATGGCCTTGAAGTTGCCAAAGCTTTGGCATTGGGGGCCAACATTGCAGGAATGGCCTTGCCCTTTTTCAAAGCTGTCAGCAGCGGAGGAGAAGCCGCTGCCAGCGCATTGCTTGAGCAACTGATGCGCACGTTGAAACAAACGCTGCTGTTGTGCGGCGCTCGAAATGCCGAAGAGCTTCGACGCAAGCCCAAAATAATTGAGCAAGAGCTGCATAGCTGGTTGGAACAATTGCAGGAATAGCAAGAAGGAAGGCGAAGAATTTCCAATGGACAAACATGCGTTGAATTCTCGTTTGAGTGGTTTCCACAAGTGCTCCATTGATGAACGCTTGTCCAAAATACAAACCCTGTTGGCCTTAAGCGAAGCAGAGCTCCATGCTTTGAAGCCCGAGGGGAGCCTTGGGCTGGAGACAGCCGGGCAGATGATAGAAAATGCCATTGGTGTTTTCTCCTTGCCGATGGGGCTGGCGACCAACTTCAGAATAAACCACTGTGACTATTTGGTGCCCATGGTGGTTGAAGAGCCTTCGGTGGTTGCAGCTGTTTCCTTTGCGGCCAAAATAATTAGGGAAGCAGGTGGTTTTGAGGCAGAAACCGATGGCTCCTGGATGATAGGGCAGGTGCAGGTGGCGGAGTTTGGCGCTCCCGACAAAGCCAACAAAACATTGCTGGCCCACAAGGAGGCCATTTTAGAGCTTGCCAACAGTGTACACCCCAACATGCTAAAGCGCGGCGGGGGGGCCAAAGACATAGAGGTGAGGCTTTTGCCAGCGCCGGAGGGCCCCAAGGGGGAGCCTCTCTTGGTGGTGCACCTGGTGGTGGACGCACAAGAGGCCATGGGGGCCAACCTCGTCAACACCATGGCAGAGGCGGTGGCCCCCCTCATTGAAGAAATAACAGGGGGGAAGGTGTTTTTGCGGATTCTCTCCAACCTGGCGGACAGGCGTTTGGCGAGGGCAAAGTGCCGCCTTCCCATTTCCCTTTTGGCCACTGCAGAAATGCCAGGGGAGGCAGTAGCCCAGGGGGTGGTGCAGGCCAGCCGCTTTGCCATGGCCGACCCCTACCGCGCCGCCACCCACAACAAAGGCATTATGAATGGCATTGACGCGATGGCCATTGCCGCGGGGCAGGACTTTCGCGCCATTGAAGCGGGTGCCCACGCTTTTGCCTGCAGAGATGGCCAATATAGGCCGCTTTCCACGTGGATGGTGGAGGGCCATGAGTTAATAGGGCGCATTGAGCTTCCTCTGGCCTTGGGGACGGTGGGTGGCCCCATAAAAATCCACCCGGGGGTGCAGGCTGTTTTCAAAATTCTGCGCATTGAGAGTGTGCACGAGTTGGCCATGGTGATGGCTTCTGTGGGGCTGGCCCAGAATTTTGCAGCGGTGCGCGCCCTGGGCTCCGTTGGCATTCAACGCGGCCACATGGCCATGCACGCGCGCAGCGTAGCCATGGCAGCGGGCGCCACGCCGGATGAAGTGGCCGCGCTGGCCAAAGCCCTGGTTGCCGCCAAAAACATTAAGGTGGACAAAGCCAAAGAGTTGCTGATCGCCTTGCGCGCGAAAAAAAATGAGGGCTCCTCTCCATGAGTTTGGTGGACCCTGCCTCTTCTGCACACTCAGGCGTGGCCTTTGGAGCAGGCAAAGTTATACTCTTTGGAGAGCATGCTGTTGTTTATGGCTATCCAGCCATTGCGGGGGCTTTGCCGCTGGGGGTGCAGGCCCATTTTGAGCGGGCAGAGCGCTGCCAATTGCTTGCACCTCAAGGCCTTAACGAGAAACAGTTGGCGCTTTTGCAGCAAGCTTTTGGGAAGGCTGCCGAAGTTGTGGGCCTTCCCAAAGTGTGCGTGCGCCTTGAAGCCCGCTTGCCCATGGGTGCGGGCCTTGGGAGCTCCGCGGCGGTTTCTGTGGCTTGTGCGAAGGCCTTGGCGATGGCGGCTTTCCCCGGCGAGGAGGGTGGGGCATGGCTTGAGAGAGCTGCCCCAATGGCACTTTGCATGGAGCGCGTTTTCCACGGAAACCCCTCCGGTGTGGACCATAGCACCAGCTTGCGTGAAACCCTGCTGTGGTTTTGCAAGGGCCAAGCGGAGAAGCTTTCTTCCCCTGCACCTCTCAAACTGTTGGTGGCCATGGCCGGCAAGCGCTCCTCCACCAAAAGCACAGTAGAAAAATTGAGAGAGCGCCAAGAGAAGTGGCCCAAGCACCATGCGCGTTTGTTTGAAGAAATAGGGCGCTGTACAGAGGAGGCGCGTGGGGCCATTGAGGCGGGGGACTTAGCGCTTTTGGGGGAGCTAATGAATGTCAACCAAGGCTTGCTTTCAGCCTTGCAATTGGACTCTGAAAACCTCACGCGGGGGGTGCACAGGCTGCGGACTGCGGGGGCGTTGGGGGCAAAGCTAACAGGAGCTGGGGGCGATGGTGGCGCAATAATAGGTTTATTTGAAAACCCCGAGGCGGCGGAAAAAGTTTTGAGGGCCGAAGGGATAGAATGTTTTGCTTGCCAACTGGCAGGCCCGAGGAGCTAAATGTCAACAGCAAGCGGCAAAGCGACGGCGGTGGCACATTCCAACATTGCGTTGGTGAAATATTGGGGCAAGCGCAACGAGGCACTCATTCTGCCCTGGCAAAGCAGCCTTTCGGTGACACTGGCGCCGCTGGAAGTGAAGACGACGGTGGCTTTTGGTGCGCAGCAGGATGAGGTGCACATTAACGGAAAGGAAGCCAAGGGCAACGAGAGAGCGCGCGTCATTGCCTTGGCAGACGTGCTCCGCAAAGAGATGCCTGTGCTTGGCCCTGTTTGTGTGCACAGCGGTGGCAACTTTCCCGCTTCAGCAGGGCTTGCCAGCAGCGCAGCGGCTTTTGCGGCTTTGGCCTTGGCATTGAGGAGTGCGGCGGGCCTGGCCAGAGACGTGGAAGCAACCTCGCTTTTGGCGCGCCTGGGCTCCGGCTCCGCCTGCCGCAGCGTGCAGGGCGGCATATGCGTATGGAGCCGAGGAGAGAGAGAAGACGGCGCAGACAGCTTTGCGCGCCAACATTTTGCGCCACAGCATTGGCCTGGCTTGCGCATGGTGGCCGTTATTTTAAGTGGTGAAGAGAAAGCGGTGAAGTCACGCGACGGCATGCGCAGCGCCGTGGAAACTTCCCCTTATTATTCCGCCTGGGTGAAGTCTGCCGAAGAAGACATTGAGCGTGCCCTCCAAGCCATTGGCGCGTGCGATCTGGAGCAACTGGGCGCATTGGCCGAGCGCAATGCCTGGCGCATGCACGCGACGAGTTTTGCAGCCAAGCCGCCACTCTCCTATATGAGGCCTTCCACACTGGCCATGCTGTTGGCGCTTGAGGAAGAGCGTCAAAAAGGCACCCCCGTATGGTTTACCTTGGATGCGGGGCCCAACCCGGTATTGCTGACGGAGGAGGCGCATTTGCCAAAGGTACTGGCCTTCGCAGATCGGTTTTCTCCCTTGGATATAGTGGTATGCCACCCCGGTGGTGACGCGCGCCTTTTGGAAAGCCATTTGTTTTAAGTGGACAGAGCCTAAGTTTTCCTCGATGAACGAGTGTGCTACAGCGGCGACGTCAAGGTTAAATTTGGCGAAGAGGACACAGTCAACGGATTGGAATGAGGCTCAAAATATTATAGGATAAAAACAAGCTTTATTTATTGGAATTGTGCCATGAAAATGTTTGTTAGTCTGATCCTCAATATATTTTTTGTGCTTCCTGTTTTTGCGCAGGTGGACTCTAAGCTTTTTAAAAAGGCAGAGGCGGGGGACGCGGTTGCCCAACACAGCGTGGGCCTCATCTATTATAACGGTCAAGGAGTGCCCGAAGACCATAAGAAAGCCTTTGAATGGATAACAAAAGCGGCAGAGCAAAAGCTTGCTGCTGCCCAACACAACTTGGGAATGCTTTATTATGAAGTGCATAGAGATCATCAAAAATCCCTTGAATGGTATACAAAAGCTGCAAAACAGGGGCTTTCTGTTTCTCAATATAGTTTGGGGATCATCTACGGAGAAGGCAGAGGTGTCCCTAGAGATCTTCCAAAAGCTTTTGAATGGTTCACCAAAGCTGCAGCTCAGGGACATGCGGATGCTCAATATAGTTTGGGTTTAATGTATAAAAATGGTCTAGGCATAGCAGAAGACAATCAAAAAGCCTTTGAATGGTATACAAAAGCTGCAACGCAAGGGGTTGCCAAAGCCCAACTCAACTTGGGTGCAATGTATGACAAAGCTCAAGGGGTGCTTCAAAACCACAAGAAAGCTTTTGAATGGTATACCAAGGCCGCTGAGCAGGGCCTTGCCGCTGCTCAATATAATTTGGGCCTCATGTATGCTCAAGCTCGCGGCGTATCCCAAGACGATAAAAAAGCTTTTGAATGGTATACCAAAGCCGCAAACCAGGGGGATTCTGACGCTCAATATAACTTGGGGCTGTTTTATGCTCAAGCTCGCGGTGTGTCCAGAGACGATAAAAAAGCTTTTGAATGGTATACCAAAGCGGCAAACCAGGGAGATCCTGACGCTCAATATAATTTGGGACTGTTTTATGCTCAAGCCCGCGCTGTGCCCAGAGACGACAAACAAGCTTTTGAGTGGTATACTAAAGCTGCAAACCAAGGGCATGCCAGTGCTCAATATAACCTGGGTTTCATGTATGATCAGGCGTTGGGCGTTCCTCAAAATGACAAAAAAGCCTTTGAATGGTATGCCAAAGCCGCCATGCAGGATCATGCCATCGCCCAATTCAACGTGGGTGTTATGTATTATAACGGCCAAGGCGTTCCCAAAGACGATAAAAAAGCTTTTGAATGGTATACAAAATCTGCAAGCCTGGGAAACCCCAGTGCCCAATATAACTTGGGCCTCATGTATATTCAAGCCCACGGTGTGCCCAAAGACGATCAAAAAGCCTTTGAATGGTATTATAGAGCTGCAAACCAAGGGCTGGCCATTGCTCAATATAACGTGGGTTTAATGTATTATAATGGCCAAGGCACACAGAAAAACCTTCAAAAAGCCTTTGAATGGTATACCAAAGCCGCCATGAAGGGGATAGAAAAAGCTCAATTCAATTTAGGTATTATGTATTATAACGGTGAGGGCATGCCTCGAGACATTATTGTGGGGTGCGCATGGATGTATTTCTCGAATGATCAGGACGCTCAAAATAAAAACCATGAATTTTGCGACTCTAAATTAAACAAACGCCAAAGAAAAAAAGTGCTTGAGACAAAAAACAAATTTTTTCAAAAAATTGCTGCTGAAAACCAAACCCATTGAAAAACCAAAAGCTGCGGGTTTTGCTTTTTTCTGGGTTTTGCCCAAAAGGTGCAAAAGTTTTTAGACGATCGATCGTCGGGATGGCCACAAAACCATTCCATGAGCCCTTCTATTCGTTTTCAATTTCGGCCATAGATGCAGATGCCAGATGCCATGGTTTAAAACTTTACTGTTTAAAACTTTACTGTTTAAAACTCTGCTGTTTAAAACTCTATTGTTTAAAACTTTGCTGTTTAAAACTCTACGCCCTCACTTTGGGGTTTGGGGAGTGTCCAACTCCAGGGGGGAGGTGGGCTGTTGTCCAGCTCAGCATACATTTCTGAGAGGGCATAAACGTCAGGCAGCACTTGTTTTATATAGTTGCGCGTCTCGCGGAAGGGAATTTCTTCTATCCACTCATCCAAGGGGAGTTGTCCGCGTGCTTCTAACCATTTGGCAACGGCCTTGGGGCCTGCGTTATAGGCGGCAATGGCGGGTGCCCAATGCCCAAAGCGCTCGACGAGTTTTTGCAAATACCAGCTGCCGAAAAAAATGTTGAGTGCGGGGGAAAACAACTCGTCCGGTGTGGAAAGCTTCATATTGAGGTGCTTGGCAATATGCCGTCCCGTAGGGGGAATAATTTGCATAAGCCCACGGGCATTGGCATGGCTTAAGGCGGTGGTTGAAAAAGCGCTTTCACGGCGCATAACGGCCCATATGAGGGCCGGGGGGAGTTTATGCATTTGGCTTGCAGCAAATACCTCGTTGCTAAAAGCCCTGGGGAATAGCAAGGCCAGCGCAGGGGCCTCTTTGCGTGAGAAGGCGGCCCCCCAGAGGTGGCGTGCCGCCAGCGCATAGGCTGCCTCATAGGCCCCCAAGCTTTGCAGTGGGGCCCCAAGGCGCAAAGCAGCCTCGCTGCCGCGGGTGCGTTTTTTAAGTGCTTCAACCTCGTTTTGCGCGTCAACCAGGAGGCCTGCTTGGGCTAAGGTTTGGGCCAGGCTGAGCTCCGCAGGCATTTTTGGGGGCATGGTTGTTTGGGCAACAAGGGGGAATAAAGCCTCTGTACTTTGGAGCCGCTCCTTAGCCATGCGGCCATAGAGGCTATGGGGGAAGCGGTTGGCCAAGCTTTCAAAGGCTTGGTGGAGGGCTGCTTTTTCTGCCTCATTGCTTTGCGGGGCGCAACGCGCGGCCCAATATTGGAGTTGAGGGAGCATAGAGGAGTTGGCATAGCGCAGAGCAGCGCCCTGCCATGTTTGAGTTGCCCTCTCGCAATGGCCTTGGCGGAATTGTGCCCAGCCTTGGAACCAGCGTGCATCCACCGCAAAACTGGAATGAGGGCTTTTGTCCGCAAATGCTCCCAAGGCCGTTTCAGCCTCTTTCCATTTGGACTCATTCAGCCACAGCCAAGCGGACATAAAGCGGGCCTCTTCAGCGAGTTTGCCGCCGCCCTGGCTTGCGGCCTTTGCCAACCATTGCCTGGCCAAGGCATTCTCCTGGCTTCGCATGTGGCGTCTGGCCATCAACCAAGAGGCCTGTTGGGCAACCTTGGGAGCGCCTTGGAGTGCTCGCTTTATGTGCTCTTTTGCCAACTCAGTTTTGCCCAGTGCAAAATAGGCGCGTGCACGCCAAAAGGCGGCCTCCGCTTTCTCTTTGGGGCTCAGTTTGTGTGGCCATTTTTCCAACTCGGCGAGGGCACTTTGAGGGGAGCCTCCTTCTATGAGGTTTTTGGCGCGCAGCAGCAACTCTTTGGGGGAGCGGCCGAAGGCAGGGAGCCTGGAGAGTGGAAGCTGGTTAAAAACCTCCTCTGCCCACAAGCCATGGGGGTGGTTGGGGAAATAAACGGCCAGCTGCCCCAGGGGCTTTAAGGCTTTGTCCTGCTGCTTCATGCCCAAATAATTAAGGGAAAGCAAAAAGAGGGCTTCAGGGCTTTGGTTGTTTTCCTTGGCCAGGGTTTCCAGAGCTTTTGCATATTGTCCGCGGAGGAATTGCAACTCTGCCATGCGCAAGTTGGTTTTGGCCAGCAGCCAAGCTGGGGCTCCGTTTTGTGCTTTTTTGAGAAAAAGCAGAGCGGCGGGCAACTCTCCTGCATAGGCATAAGCTTCTGCCAAATACCAATGGGCGAAGGGGAGGAGCTCAGCTGAGAGGAGAGGTGGTGAAGGAGGCGAAGGTGTGGTCGCTTTGAGGTATTCCAAGGCTTGTGGAATTTCCCCTTGGGAGAGGTGCAGGACGCCAAGCAAAAGCTGGAGCTTTGCGAGTTGGGGGCAAGTGGTTTTTTTGCATTCGGCGAGTGTTTGTTTCGCGCGTTGCATTTTGTCGGGCTGTTGTGTGCGAAGGGCCTCAAGCAAGGAGGCAGGTTGTGCATGTGCAGCCGGAGGGAGTGCCAGCATATAGAGGAAAATGCCCAGCCAAGTTGACATTCTTATAGCTTTAGGTTTAAACCCTGCTTTCGTCACTTTTTTTGAAGGGGTTTGTTGGAGGTTTCCGAGGGCATGCTTTCTTAAAAGAAGAGGAGACTTAACTAAGTTATGAAGCCCATTCCAACCGAGTTGCAGCAAAGCATCAATCCAGAGGCGGGCCCCAGGAGGGCCAGCGTAGAAATGCACCGCAACCTGAATTGCACCTATTATGATGGTTGCCTTGATGAAGCTGTCCGACGAGGGTGGCAAAGTTTTTCGTGCATGAAATGCCCGATGGGCTCCTTGGCATGCGCTCCACAAGTGGGCATTGAAGCCTATGCCACACAAAGGCGCGCACTCTAGAGCGCTTCCACTTGAGACTCCGTTTCGAGAAGCGTTCGAGAGTTTTGCTCTCATCATCCTTCCCTCTGTTCCGTTTGGACGAGGGTGAAAAAACCAACGGACGGCAACTTGGTGTAGGCACATTCACCCGTTGCCCTAGGGTTGCCAGGCTTTTCTATTTGGGCTAGGCTTTTGCCCATGAAAAGACGAGACTTTTTGAAGAGCATCGGTGCGGGCTTTGCTGTTGGCACAGGTTTCAATTTCTTGTCCATTGAAAAAGCCTTTGGGAATACGCTTGCTGCCTCTGGGGCGCCCTATGATCTGATAGCGGTGATGGGGGGCGAACCTGAAGTCATGTTTGAAAAAGGAATTTCTGCATTAGGGGGAATGAAGAATTTTGTGAAGGCGGGGCAGATGGTGGTTGTCAAACCGAATATTGGATGGGACAAGGCTCCTGAGTTGGCTGCCAACACGCATCCCAAATTGGTGGGCCGCATTGTCCAGGACTGTTTGGCAGCGGGGGCCAAAGAAGTCTTCGTATTCGACAATACCTGTGATGACTGGAAAAAAGCCTATGCCACCAGTGGCATTGAAAAAGCAGCCAAGGATGCGGGGGCAAAAGTGATTACGGGCAACAGTGAAAAAAATTATAAACCCGTGAGCATTCCGCAAGGAAAAACACTGAAAAGCACAAAGGTGCACGAAAAAATACTCGAGTGTGACGTGTTTATTAATGTCCCCATTCTCAAACACCACAGTGGTGCGCAGGTGACATTTGCGATGAAAAATTTGATGGGCATTGTGTGGGATCGCCGCTGGTGGCACAGGAATAACCTCCAGCAATGCATCGCCGACATGGTGACTTATAGAAAGCCCAACCTCAACATCATCGACGCCTATCGCGTGATGAAACAAAACGGCCCCAAAGGCGTTTCGCTCAATGATGTGTCACTCGAAAAAGCGCAGATTATTTCAAGCGACATTGTGGCTGCCGATGCCGCTGCTGCAAAAATTTTCGGCGCAGAGCCGGAAACCATCGGCCACATCAAAATAGCCAGCGAAATGGGCTTGGGAGCCATCGACCTTTCAAAATTGAACATCAACAGAATAAGAGTTTAAAGTTTGCAAAAGCACCTCAAACCCATCCGGCGAGTGATCTCCATAGCTATGCTGGTGGCTATCGGTTTTCTGTTTTTGGATTTTAGCGGCGCTGTGCCTTCGTCATGGTTTAAAGGCCTCACGTGGTTGCAGTTTGTGCCTTCACTCATGCACTTTTGTCAAACACTGGGGCATGGGCTGGCGGTGACGGCCTATGGTTTTGTTGTTGTGTTGGTGCTCAGCTTGCTTTTTGGGCGCGTCTATTGCTCATACCTCTGCCCGCTGGGTATTTTGATGGATCTGCTGAGTTGGGTTTCGGCAAAGGTACACCTCATTCGAAAAAAAAAATTACGCTTTCGTTTTGCACCACCCAAAACGAGCTTGCGTTATTCTATTTTCATTGTCGTCTGCCTCTCCTTGTTTACCGGCAACATTTTTCTCATTAACCTCTTAGAGCCCTATAGCAACTTCGGGCGCTTTGTTTCTGATCTGCTCCGCCCGCTCTATATGCTGGGCAACAATATATTCGTCAGGGTGTTTGAAGCTTTAGGCTCCTATGCCTTATACCCCATAACTGTTGCCAAAACCCACCCCTTGGCCTTGCTTCTTCCCTCGGGAATGTTGGCGCTCGTCATTTGGCTTTCACTGCGGCGAGGCCGTTTATATTGCAACACCGTTTGCCCCGTGGGGACGCTGCTGGGGCTGCTCTCAAAGGCTTCACTCTATAAAATAAAATTTGATGCCAAAGAGTGCAACCGCTGCGGAAATTGTGTGTTTGTCTGCAAGTCCCAATGCATCGATCTCAAAAAGAAGGAGATTGATTTTAGCCGGTGCGTGGGTTGTGGCAATTGCCTGGGGGCCTGTGACAAAACAGGAATACGCTATGCGCTTGGCTTTTCAGCAAAGCCAAAGGAAAAAGCAGAACACGCCACCCAACCTTCGCCACCACACACTTTAGCCCAACACACTTTAGCTCAGCACAACTTGACAGACGGCCAACCCGCGGATGCTTCCAAACGGTGTTTCGTCCTTGGGAGTGCCTTTTCCATTGCTGCGCTTGGCGGACTTTCTGCCAAAGCTTTGGCCCAAAACCTTCCCCAGGAAAGAAGCGAAGGAGAGGCGAAGGGTTGCGAAAAAGGCTGCAGCAAAATAGAAGTTGTTGCAACCCGTGTGGCAACGCCTCCGGGCTCACGGAACCAAAACCATTTTGCAGGTGCATGTACCGCTTGCCACTTGTGTGTCAGCGCTTGCCCCTCAGGCGTGTTGAAGCCGTCGCTTTTTGAATATGGCTTTTGGGGCATGCTCCAGCCTTTCATGGATTATAACGCGAAATTCTGCAATTATGAGTGCACAAGGTGCACCGAAGTATGCCCCACTGGCGCTATTTTGCCATTGACTGTTGAGCAAAAGCTGACCACCCAAATTGGCATTGTCCGGTTTGAAAGAGAGAATTGTGTTGTTGTCACCGCAGGAACTTCATGCGGCGCGTGCTCCGAGCATTGTCCCACCAAAGCCGTTACCATGGTGCCCCATGAAGGCGAGCTGACCATCCCCGAAATCAACCCCGATATTTGCATTGGATGCGGCGCCTGCGAATATGCCTGCCCCGTAACTCCCTATAAAGCCATTGTGGTGGATGGCCTCCTGGAACACAAACAAGCTCAAAAACCCACAACAGAGCAGTTGAAAGAAAAGCCTCGAGAGGATTTTGCGTTTTAAACTTGTTTCCATTCCTCAACTCCTGACGAAGCTTTCTTTATTCCCCTCTCTGTTTTGTCACATTGTTGTGTCACACTGTTTTTCCGCATTTGTTTTTCCGTATTTGTTTTGTCGCATGTGTTGGGTCGCATTGCTTGCCAGCTGAATTCCCCAGAGCAGAAACGGAAAACCACAACCTCAAAGGAGCACAACATGAGCAAAAAAAAGATGACGACGGCCGCCGGTGCACCTGTTGCTGACAACCAAAATGTCAAAACAGCAGGGCCGCGCGGTCCACAACTCCTGGAAGACATATGGTTTCTGGAGAAGCTTTCGCACTTCAACCGTGAAGTTATTCCCGAGCGCCGCATGCATGCCAAAGGCTCCGGCGCCTATGGCCACTTCACCGTGACTTGCGATATTCGTCAATATAGCAAAGCCAAAATTTTCTCGAGCGTTGGCAAGAAGACGGAGCTGTTTTTGCGCTTCTCCACAGTGGCCGGAGAGCGTGGGGCGGCGGATGCGGAGAGGGATATACGTGGCACGGCCATTAAATTTTATACGGAGGAGGGGAATTGGGATTTGGTGGGCAACAACACCCCCGTCTTCTTCTTGAGAGATCCACTTCGCTTCCCCGGCCTCAACCACGCGGTGAAGAGAGATCCTCGCACCCACCTGCGCAGCGCAAAAAACAACTGGGACTTTTGGACTTCCCTTCCCGAAGCACTGCACCAAATTACCATTACCATGAGCGACAGGGGCATCCCCCTTAGCTATAGACACATGCATATGTATGGTAGCCACACCTTCAGCCTCCTCAATGCCGCAAATGAGCGCTTCTGGGTGAAGTTCCACTTCCACACGCAACAGGGAATTAAAAACCTAAGCGATGCTGAAGCAGAAGCTCTCATCGGCAAATGCCGCGAAAGCCACCAGAGGGACTTATATGAGGCCATAGAGCGCGGAGAATTTCCGCAATGGAAAATGTTTGTTCAGCTGATGCCCGAAAAAGAGGCGGCCACGCTTCCCTATAACCCCTTTGATCTAACAAAGGTGTGGCCGCACAAAGACTTTCCGCTCAAAGAGGTGGGCATTCTCGAGTTGAACAAAAACCCGGAAAATTATTTTGCTGAAGTTGAGCAGTCGGCTTTTAACCCCGCCAATGTGGTGCCCGGCATCGGCTTCTCCCCCGACAAAATGTTGCAGGGACGCCTTTTCGCCTATGGCGACGCCCAGCGCTATCGCCTTGGCGTCAACCACCTGCAGATTCCTGTCAACGCCCCCAGGTGCCCCTTCCACAGCTACCACCGCGACGGTGCCATGCGTGTGGATGGCAACCAGGGTGGTACCCACGGCTATGAGCCAAACAGCGATGGTGAGTGGGGAGACTCTCCCGAGTTGAAGGAGCCGCCGCTCGCGCTTGAGGGCGATGCTGCGCACTATCCAGAGGATGATCTCGACTTTTATACACAACCTGGGGAACTTTTTCGGCTGATGAATGCAGAGCAAAAACAAGCGCTGTTTGAGAATACAGCGCGCGCCATGGGTGATGCACCCAGGGAAATAAAAATACGCCACATCAACCACTGCCTCAAGGCCGACCCTGCCTATGGCGAAGGGGTGGCCAAAGCACTGGGTGAATAGACCGAGGGGTGAAATAAAACAGAAGAGCCCTAAACCAGCATGGCACTTTAGCACCAGGGCACTTTCAAGGTGTCAGCCGAATAACTTTGCGTCTAACTAAATCTCCGACAATTTCGTCCAGTTGGACAGGGGAGATGTTGGCTCGCGCCAGCACTTCTTTGGGGGTAAGTTTGCTTTCGCAGATGAGAGAAATCCACGGGAGGTGGTTTTTGGGGCCGAATTTTTGGAAGAGGGCATAGAGGTGGGGTTTAACTTCAACGCGTTTGGCTCGGGTGAAGGCTTTTTCGCGTTTTCGGCTTTCGTTGTCGTTGAGCGTCAAGGCTGCGCGGATCAGCAGCGCTTCTGTGGTTAAGGCCAGGTTTTTAACAGGGAAGGCGGCGCCGAAAAACAATTTGGCTTCGGTTTTTCCCAGGCCAATAAAAGCGTTGAAGGCAATTTCGGCTTCTGCGGAGTGTTTGCCTGCCTGAGCTGCCGCATAAACAGCCTCTCCCTGAAAGAAGAAAACCTGCAAGTGCATGGTTTCTGTGGTCGCTTCAATGGAGCCGGAGAATTCCAAGGCTTTGAGTGTGCGAAAAAACCATTGAGTCCCCACTTCTCCCAAGGGGACTGAAAGATCTTCTTTGAGCTCGAGGCGTTTTCTCAATTGGTAGCGTTGTTGCAATGTCCGGTATAACAGCTGACGCAAGGCCTCTTGCTCTATGAGGCGAGAAGCGCAGGCATTGGCTTCTATGCCCGTGCTTTGCAGCCACTCACAAGTCGCCTCGTCGTCAGCCAGCAAAATAACCGGAAGCTCCCGAGTTCGACAATCCTCACGAATGAGCCCAAGAGCACCCCAGCCATCCAGTCCAGCAAGGTTGAGGCTGCACAATGCAATATCAAACTTCCCCGTAAGCGCGAGCTGATAAACCTCAACACCATTGTTGGCCGGCGTAATGCTGATGAAATGTTTTTGAAAAGCCAGCGTAAACTTTTGGATGAAGAGCGGATCATTATCCGCCAACAAAACATGAATGGGAAACTCAAGAGGCTCAGCTTCTTCCTCAAAGGCGGGAGCAGGGTTATCCGCTTGAGCCCACAAATCCGCAAACTCATGGAGCTCATCCACATCGGCTCCTGATGTTTCAAAGGCTTTAGGTTCCGGAGGCGTGGTGGTTTGTCTATGGGGGAGCTCTTTGACAACCCAGGTTGCTTTGGGCAGCGTCACCAGGTTTACCAAAGCTTCTACGCCGCGCAGCTCATGGTATTGCGCGAGGTGAAGCTTTCCCACTTCAAACTCGGCACTGGCGAGGGTGCCCTTGTCGTCGCTGACAGTCAGAGAAGCGCTGCGGCGTGTTTTGCGCAAATGCTCGGCAAGCCGGGCCAAAGAATGCGAGTCGCTGATTCCGGAGCTTACTCCAGCTCTGAAGGGGAGCTCCTCCAACAGCTGAATAATGCGAGGGACATGGTTTTCAGAAAAAGGCTCACAAAGCAGAGCAACCACACCTGTTTTGAAACCTTGGACAAAAATCTCATCCTCCTCATTGGGACACAAAAGGACAATGGGGAGGTGAGCAAAAGCAACATTGCTATAGAGGGTGTCCAAGGCGTCGCCAAGGAGTTCAGAAGAAAGGTCGCCATGCAGCAAGATCAAATCCGGCTGAACAATGGAAACAGCCGACAGGAGTTTGGTTGGCTCAACAATAAAGCGATAGAGACAATCTGCCTCATTGAAGGCCCGGGCAATATAGCCTTGCCGCTCCCGTGTTTGATCGACTCCGAGGATTTTATATCGAACGCTCATGGACGCCAAAAGCCCAATGTAAGTTAAAGCAATGTGGGTTAAAACAGCGGGTTAAAATCTTTTTGGAGACTAATTGCAAAATACTTCTACAAGGTAGGTTTTTTCATCTGAAATCGAGATAAAACCAATGCCCATATATTGAAACTCTTTAGTTAAAAGGGCGGCCCGGTGAGCAGGGCTCTGCTCAATGGCATGGTGGGCATCCAGGGGGTTGTTGCCGCTGCCGAGGTTTTCGCTGGCCGTTTGGCATGCAATTTTCGCTTTTTTAAGCCGTTCACGAAGTCCAAAACCATGAGGGTCCACATGTGAAAAAAATGCTTCTTCTTTCATCTGCTGGGCATATTGTTGTGCAAGCTTTTCCAGCTCTTTTTTGACGTGCAGTTTTTGAAGGGCAGATTTTTGGCGAAGCTGGTTAATAACATCATATATTTGTTGGCGTTTTTCTTCAAAACCCCGAGGTTCCGATCTAAAAGCCTTGGAAGGAGGGGGGTTTTGAGAAAGGTTTTTTTCAGAAGCAGAAGGGGGGTGGAGCTCTTTTCCCATGTGCATGAGAAACAAGTGTGTCACTTGGGGGCCTCTGTCTGTTTGAGAGATCACTTCTATGGTATAACGCCCGACATCAGGAAATGACAGTTCTGCACACCATTTGTTATGCTTGGGTTGCATGTTGCTTTCTTGAATTTGGTTTTGGGGTGTTTGCACGACCAAACGAGGTTTTGTTCGCCTCCCATAAAGTTCCACACAAACGGGTATTTTCTTTTTGCGGCTTAAAGGCTGAGCCCAATTCATTTTGGGAAAAGACAGCAAGCCTTTGCGCTCTATAAGCAAAATGCAGAGTGCATGCTGCGTTCCTTTGGATGCAAGGCCCACACCCATATGTGTTGTGGCTTGTTGCACATTCAAATTGCCCATGCGTTGTTGAGCTGCATGAAGCATTTGGTCGACGGAGCCACCGAGGAAAAAATAGGCTCGAGGCATCGCATCCCAAGCGCCTGCTTGGGAAGTAGCGCGAAGGACATTGTGCAAGGCAGAAGTGTGTTCCAGCCCCATGTTGAGTGCTTCTTCCGCAAGTTTTTGGGAGGCGAGCTCCAGGGCCAAATCCACCTGAGGTATTTGGGCGCCTGTGCGCTCAAAGCGTTTGGAGAGGGCTTGGCCTATTTTTTGTTTATCCTGTTTCAGGGGCGTGCCCAAAAGAGAAGCTCCCAGAGTGAGGAAGGCAAGGCTTGCAATGGAGCTCATGGCGTGTTTTTGGCAGAAAATTGAATATCTCGAATAGAAAGCTTGGGAAGTTGCAACTTCAATTGGTGAAGCAAAAAAGGGCGTTGCTCCATGAGTGCTTGGCACCAGGTTTCGGAAGGGACTTCAATGCTGAGTATATGTCCCATGAGTTTCACAGGTTGAGAATAGCGGGCCAAAACAGGGCCTGCAATGCGTGCCCAGGTGGTGCAAAGCCCATCAGGCAAGAAGTGGCTCTCTTGGGGGTTGGGCTTTCGTTGGCTAAACCATTGAGAGAGCAGGGAGCCCAAGGGTTCAAAATCGCGTGAATGTTTCATAGCAGTGCTTTAAGTCTATTTTGCGTGCGACTCCTTATGCACATGATAGATTGGGGGGCATGAACAATTTGTCTTTAGATCTCAATTTTGCCATAGACCAACATTTGAAATCTGCTGGTTTATCTAAAGCGGATTATGAACGAATTTCGCTGCAACTCCAACAAGCGCATGAGCTGGTGGTTTCCAAAAGAAAAGCCGGGAAAATGGCTTTTATGGATTTGCCCAAGCAGCAAACCATTCTCCAAGAAACCATTGTGGTTGCGCAAAAGCTGTCGGCTGCATTTGAAAACCTTGTCGTCTTGGGAATTGGCGGAAGCAGTTTGGGCCCCAAAGCTTTGTTTACGGCTTTGTGCCACCCCTACCATAACTTTCTTCCCCTCTCCCGACGAAAAGGGATGCGGTTGTTTTTCCCTGACAATGCGGACTCATCCACTTTCGCAGGTTTAATGAGCACACTGGAGTTGGAGCGCACAGCCTTTGCTGCAATTACGAAGAGTGGTGGCACCGCAGAGACCTGGGCCCAGTTGCTTTGGGTGGTCGATCGCCTGGGCAAAGAGGCTGCCCGACGCCAATTGGTGGCTTTGACAGATCCAGAAAAAGGCTCTCTCAGAGCGACAGCTCGCGCGGAAGGTTGGCAAGCCTTAGAAATTCCTCCTGCCGTTGGGGGGCGGTTTTCTGTGTTTTCCCCTGTGGGTTTGCTGCCGGCGGCAGCTGCCGGCATTGACATTGTGGAGCTTCTGCGTGGCGCTCAAAACATGGTGGAGCGCTGCGAAAAGGGCAATGTTTTTGAAAACCCCGCCTATATGCTTGCCACAACACTCTATCTCTTTGATCTGCAGAAGAAGCGCTCTACGCATGTTTTGATGCCTTATGCGGATGCGCTGCGTGAAACGGGAGATTGGTTTGTTCAGTTGTGGGCAGAGAGTTTAGGCAAGAAAAAAGGAGATGGTTTTGTAGGCCCTACACCTTTGCGGGCCGTGGGCGCAACAGATCAACACTCCTTGCTTCAATTGCTGATGGAAGGCCCTGAAGACAAGCTGACCCTTTTTGTCGCCGTGGATGAGCCCAGAGAGAACCTGAAAATTCCAGAGAAAGTTTTCGACCTGTCGGATTTGAACTACCTTGGCGGCCATGAGTTTCACACCTTGTTGTCAGCCGAGAGGCAGGCAACGGCCATTGCTCTGGCTGCACATGGGAGGCCTTCTCTGTCGATTCGAATGCCAAACCTTCGACCTTTTGCCATGGGAGAATTGTTGATGCTTTGGCAAATAGCGACGGCTTTTGCCGGTTTCCTTTATGAAATAAACCCCTTTGATCAACCCGGGGTGGAGGCAGGCAAACGCTATACTTGCTGTTTGTTAGGGCGTCCAGGCTATGAATCCGATGTACAAAGCTACAAAGCATCCAATAAGGCCTGGATATTTTGAGTTGTTTTTTGCCCAACAGGCAGATAACTGCTTCTTTGTTGAACAGGCAGATTGAATAGACAAAGAATAGACAAAAAGAATAGACAAATAGGGTTTTGTAGATCATGAGCCGAAAAAAGCTTGATGAATTATTTATTCAGCTGGGGGACTTGGCACGGGAGCACCTGCTGGATGAGGATGCAAATCAACTCCAAACAATGCCTGCCTTATGGGCCGCAGAAGAGCGGATTGTTGCTTTAGAAGAGGAAATTGCCTCGCTGGAGAACGGCATCAACGAAGAAGATGCTGAATACAGTGGGTTTTTAGAGCGCCACCTGGCTGAAAAAACCGAAAACGAAGAAATTGCCAAAAAATGGAAAAAAACCGTCCAGGGCGTTGAAAGCCGAAGCAGGGAGCTCAAAAAGAAGATTGCCACGGCCAAAGGCACCATGCGCTATGAGCGCAACAATTTCAAAGCAGCTGAAGCCAAGCATACGGATTTGGAAATGACGCAGACCGATGATCGCAAAATTGCGCTCTCCAAAGAAAACCTCAAAAAAATGCGACTCCAGCTTATGAAAAAGACTCGGGATATTGATGAGATGGAACGCCTATTCAAAAACATTCTCACCCCCAAGCCTGGACAAATAGGGGCTCAGGGGATTTTGGCATATAAGCGGCTTTTGGAAATGGAAGATGAGCAAGAAGAGCTCAAACAAAAAGTCGACGAGAAAATAAAAGAATATAGCAAAAAAATTGGGGTGTTAGAGGAAGAATTGAAAGAAGCTGATTTCGATCTCGAGGATGCGCTCTATGAGGTGGGGGTTGAATGTTATGAGGGGCATGTGGAGCATCCAAGCTTTGCCGCTGTTGTCGCCAAAATTGAGAAGCTGAGTTAGCTACGTTTTCTTGATCAGAAGGCTGCTTGACCTTCACTGAGAAAGAAGCATATACCGCCAAGCGGCTGTGCTGTAGTGGCACGGCTGCTTGCTTCTCGTAGGCCTCGCGACAAGCCAAGTTATTTTCCCCGAGGTGTTGCAACTGACAGCATTGTCAAAGGTAGCTTTTTCATGCAGGATACGTCCCATATTTCCATAGAGCCCGATGAAGATTTCGCCTCCCTTTTCGAGGAATCCTTAAAAGAGCGGGGTGGCGATGGTCTCCTCAAAGAGGGGGAAGTTGTCATCGGCACCATTGTTCAGCTGACCAAGGATTTTGCTGTTATTGACATCGGCTATAAATCCGAAGGGCAGATTCCCATTTCGGAGTTTACCGATGCCAAGGGTGAGGTTTCTCTCAAGGAAGGCGACAAGGTTGAGGTGTTGCTGGAGAGCCGGGAGAATGACACGGGCATGGTCGTGCTTTCCAAAGAGAAGGCCGACAAGATGCGCATTTGGGATGAGATCAGCGCGGCCTGTGAGCGGGATGAGATTGTGAAGGGAATTATTACGGGCCGAGTCAAGGGTGGTTTGCAAGTTGACATCGGCGTGAAAGCTTTTTTGCCTGGCTCTCAGGTGGACATTCGGCCTGTTCGCAACTTGGATCAATATTTGAGCAAAGAGTTTGAGTTTAAAGTTATTAAATTCAACAAAAAGCGTGGCAACATTGTTGTCTCTCGCCGCGTATTGCTCGAGCGTCAGCGTGAAGAGCACAAGAAAGAGACGCTGAAGAATTTGAAGGAAGGCGCCGTTATGGTGGGGCAAGTGAAGAACCTCACGGACTATGGTGCATTCATCGATCTGGGAGGGATTGATGGGTTGTTGCACATTACGGACATGTCCTGGGGTCGCGTAGGGCACCCTTCAGAGAAATTCAACGTAGGGGATGAAGTGAAGGTGGTGGTGTTGAAGTTTGATCCTTCGCAGGAGCGTGTCAGCCTAGGCTTGAAGCAGATTCAGGAAGATCCATGGCACCGTGCGGACGAGAAATACCCTGTGGGCGCACGCGTGCAGGGCAAGGTTGTGAGCCTGACGGACTATGGTGCATTCATTGAAATTGAGCAAGGTGTTGAGGGCTTGGTGCACGTTTCGGAGATGTCGTGGACAAAACGTGTGAAGCACCCATCCAAAATGTTGGAAGTGGGCAAGGATGTTGAGGCCGTGGTGCTTGACATTGATCCAAAGGCCAAACGCATTGCTTTGGGGATGAAGCAGACGGAAATAAACCCATGGACGATGTTGGAGCAAAAATATCCTGTGGGCTCGGTTATTAAAGGTCAAATTCGCAACGTAACAGACTTTGGTGCTTTCGTAGGCGTAGAAGAAGGCGTGGACGGCTTGGTGCACGTCTCTGATATTTCCTGGACGCAACGCATTAAACATCCAGGCGAGCTTTTCAAAAAAGGGGATGAAGTTGAGGCCGTCGTTCTGAACATTGATGTTGAGAATGAGCGTTTCTCTTTGGGGATTAAGCAGCTGATTGAAGATCCATGGGACACCTTATCCGAGCGCATGCCCGTAGGCAGTCGCCTCATGGGCAAAGTTACCAAAGTAACAGACTTTGGTGCTTTTGTTGAGATTGAGCCAGGCATTGAAGGCTTGGTGCACGTTTCAGAAATAAAAGACGAGCGCGTAGAAAACCCTAGAGATCTGCTCAATGAAGGCCAAGAGCTTGAAGTCAAGATCATCGACATCAACACGCAAGATAGAAAAATTGCACTCTCCATTAAGGCCTTGCAGCATGAAGGAGAGGACGACTACCAAGAATATTTGCGTCGCCAGGCTGAAAATTCTCGTGCTCGCCTGGGCGATGTGATGGCAAGCAAACTCAGACGTTAAATTCCACTCTGGAGTTTTAAGCAGCATTTCAAATGGAGCCCTGTTGGGGCTCCATTTTTTTCATGGCATTGTCCATGGCATGCCATTGTCCATGCCATTGACCATAGCATTGTCCATGGCCAACAATGACGGACCAAACTATAACCCCACGTGCTTGCAGCGTGCCTCCGTAATTTTATTCACATTGCCCTGAATTTTAGCGATGCGCCGTGCTCTGGTGCATTCCCATTGATCTGGCGGATAGGTTTTATTCCAAGCTTCCATCAGTTTTTTCTGTGGCTTGCCCATTTGATAGCGGGGATATTCGGCCTGCATATAGAGATAGGTTCTGGCAATAATCCCCCGTGCGGATTCTGGCGGCTCTGCTCGGTTGCCTTCAATTTTCATGGGGCAAATGCCGAAAGCATTTTGCGCCTCAGGCAAGAGCATAAAATGATAGTTTTTGCGTGCTGCATTGACGGCGCCGATGGCTGGGGCCAGGTTGTGCATGTCGGCTTGCATATAGCGATATTCCCGGTTTGCTTTCTCCGCGCAGTTGCGGCCTTTGAATGCTTTGCCGTGCCTGTCCACGCAGAGCGGGTTGCCTTCGCGCCATTCCCTGAAGCTGCGACCAAAGTTTTCAGCAGGCACAATATGCTCCCATTCTATACGGGAGGCGCGGCTTTGAGCTTTTGTTGTTTCAAAGCCTTCGGGGAGGCTTATGTTGCCTCGTTTGTCATAGGAGGCAGAGCAATAAAGCGTTATTCGATGATCAAAATAAACTTTCTGCGAGAGCATGCGTTTGGCCTGACTGAATGAATCATTCTTCACATTGCCAGCAGCAAATGCTGGAGAAATGGGCAAAGCAAATGAAAGAAGGAAAAGGGCCCTCAGCATGGAGGCCAACAAGCTTGGCTTGGGCTGCTTTGGTTTGTATTTCATTCCCCTTTCTCTTGAAGCATTTGCGCCATTTCTTCAAATGTTGCAGGGGGAGTGCCAAGGCCCTGGCAACCCAATTGGGCAGCGCAGGTTTTTTCTGCCTCATTCGGATGGTGTTTCACCAAGTGTTTGGGCAGTGCGGCAAATGCAGGGGAGCTGCCCAGTGCTTCAAAAAGCGGAGGCCAGGAGCTTAGAGGGAGGTTGTCCATATATAATATGGCGCCGCTGAGAGCATAGCTTTGTGCCAATTTCCAACATTCTGCCCAGTCCATTCCCCACACAGTATTGAAATTTAAGCTTTGAAACCCATGCAGGTATTGGTTTCGAGTTTGTTGGTTGGGAGCATAGATCAAAAAAGTTTTTGAAAGAGGAGGCTCATGTGTTTTGTGGGGCAAAAGCAATGAAAGCATTTCAAGAAATTCCTGAGAGAGGTTGTGAATTTTGGAAGTCTCTTGCTTGTCAATGGCATGCTCCAGAGCTCTGGCTATTTTTGAGAGTGCCATAAAACCATAGCTGCCGGCGCTTCCTGCCAGACGATGGACGATGGCTCGAAATTCCAAACGTGTTTTTTCGGCGTTTGGATGCTTATATAGCTGAGCCATAAGCGTGTTGAGTTGAAGGTGCACCTCGCCAAGTGTGTGGCGAAATTCTTCAAAAATGGACAGCATGGACTGTTGCGTTTTATGATCTAAGCTGGCAATGGATTTTGGAAAGCGGTGAAGCTCCATATCCAGAAAAAGCAACTTTGCCAGAAAGTGGCCGTCCGTTTCTCTGGGCATTAAACGCATGCCACTTTCAGCCAATTTTTTGAAAGGAATGGGAGGAGGGAAGGACTCCGGAAGCAACAAGCTGGGCAGTGGAGGATGAGAGGAGCTTATCCATTCCTCTGCTTGTGTGTTTTCCAGAAATACAAAGCCTTCCGCGTTTTGTTTGTTAACTATTGTTTGCGTTTTTTGAACAAAAACGGTTTCGATGGCATATGTATTTAATAATTCTTTTAATGGGGTGAAGGGAGTTGTTTCTTTTCCAACAATGAAGAGTGTGACGGACATAAGCTTGTGCTCAGAATGCTGTTTCAAACAGGAAGGGGCGACAGTTGCCAGCGCCTGAAGCACCCTCTTTATTGGTTATTGACGACGATCCGGACATCCGAAAGATTGTCAACCTTGCTTTAACACGTCTAGGGGGTTTTCATGTTATTGCAGTGGGGAGCGGCGAAGAAGCTCTTAAATTAATTCAAAAAAATCAGTTTAAAGTTGTTATTTTGGACATGTGCATGCCCCATATGGATGGGGAGATGACGCTCCGTGCATTGCGTGAGATGCCGAACATGCAAGGGGTGCCGGTGGTGCTTTTGACAGCCTATGCTTGTTCTCGATTGCCTGAAGATCTGGCGCAATGGGGCATAAGCCGCATTCTGGAAAAACCTTTCGATCCTATTGAGCTCAACCGCCATATAAAAGAAATTCTCAAAAAGGAATAAAATGGAGCAAACCACAAAGCCTCCAAATGAAGCCAGTCGACTGCGCTCTTTGGAGCGTCTTTTGCCTGCAGAGGGTTTCCCACGGGGCTTGCTTCAAAAAACCCTGGAAATGACATGCAAGCTGACAGGGTTTCCGATGGCAGCTGTTTCTGTTGTTGGAGAAAATGTGCAGCGTTTTGTTGCGACCATAGGCGTTTCTGAATGCGAGTTTGACAGGGAAAACTCTGTTTGCGCAAAAGCCATTTTGAGCGCACAGCCCACACTCATTCCGGATTTAAGCACAGATTTGCGTTATGCGAATTTGACGTTTACCAAAGCCACGAAAATGAAAGCCTATGCGGGCATTCCGCTGCGGACGAGCAATGGCGAAGCCATAGGAATGCTTTGCGCGTTTGATCTGCAAGCTCGACTGTTGCCACCGCATTTGGTTGTGGCATTTTCAAGCATTGCAGGAATGTTAATGGAAGCGCTTGACGAAAGGCTTTGCTCGAGTGCCTCAGAGAACTCTGATGATTCATTCCTCATAGCGGTGTTTGACTCTTTAACAGATGTTGTTTTGACGGTGGATGCTTCTGGGGCGATTTCAAGTGCGAACCATACGGTTGAAAAACTGTTTGGGATCGATCGCCTTCGAATTATTGGTCAGCCGATTAGGCGTTTTTTGCCCAACTTGTTTTCCGAAGGAAAAAGCAGCATCCGCAACCCCTATGCAACCTCCAACCTGCTTGCCATTTTAGAAACCATGGAAATGACCGCGCGGAAAGACTCTGGTGAGCCTATAACCGTTGACGTGCGAGCAGGACGTTTGCTGCGGCGAGGCTCAAGGACTTTCACTTTGGTGGTGCGTGATGCTTCAGAGCGCAAACGCATTGAAAAAATGAAAGACGAGTTTATTGCGACCATTTCACATGAGCTGCGTACACCCCTGACGGTGTTGCGTGGGGCACTTTCTTTGTTTGATGCGGATTTGTCCAAGGCAGAGGTGAAAGAATTGCTCAGCCTCGCTCAGGAAAACACAGATCGCCTCGTACGTTTGGTCAATGACATACTCGAAATAGAGCGCTTAGAAACAGGCCACATTAAGTTGCAACCCCAATTTGAGCCTGTTGCCAAATTGATAGAAGGCATTCTCATTCTGTTGCGTCCCATGGCTGTCGCCCGGCATATAAAATTGCTGGCCCAGCATGCCGTTGTGAATGCTTCCATTTGGTGTGATAAAGATCGCATTATTCAAACGCTGACCAATTTAATTGCCAATGCCATCAGCTTTGCCCCTCCCAATACAGAAGTATGTGTGAGGACAGCATTAACACCAGAGGCCAATTTGCGTTTTCAAGTTGAAGACAAAGGCCCTGGCATTTTGCCTGAGCAGGTTGGAAAATTATTTCAACGCTTTTCCCAACTGGGCAACCGGACGGCCAAAACCGGTGGTGGAGCGGGCTTGGGGTTGGCCATTGCGAGGGCCATTGTTGAATTGCATGGAGGGCGCATTGGCGTTGAAAGCGCTCCAGGAGAGGGAAGCAATTTTTGGTTTGAATTACCTGGCCCATTGGATTTTTCTTGATTATGCTTTCAAAGCTTGGGCCAAAATTTAAAAAGCGCTGTGGACACTTCAACAAAATGGGTTTGTGAGGTTTTGAGGTTGGCGCAGTCCGGAGAAGGCATTGCTTTGTTGGAGGGGCGGGCTTTGTTTATTCCGGGTGCTTTCCCCCAGGAACGCGTATGGGTGAGCAAACCCAATGGCCAAAATGGCCAACAACGCGCCAAGCTTTTAAAAATAATAGAGCCCTCCAAAGCTCGCCGCACACCGCCGTGCCCGCACTTTGAGCGCTGCGGCGGCTGTGATTGGATGGCGATGGAGGAGGAGCGGCAGCGCGAATTTAAACAGAGTTTAATGTTGTCAACGCTGGAGCGCATGGGAAAAATTCCTCCAAGCAGCTATGAGCTGCACCCCATGGCGGCCGACGCATGTGTTTTGGGCTATCGCCGAAGAGCCAGGCTTGGGCGCGCGGGGAAGCGTTTGGGCTTTCACCTCAAAAACAGCGCTGCATGCACAGCCATAGACTTTTGCCCTGTGCTGGTACCCGCCTTGCAGCATTTGCCGGGTGCTTTTTGCGAGGCCTGGGGGGAGGCAATGGAAGACTTGGAGGAGCTGGAGTTATTAGAAGGGCAAGGCGAAATAGCCATAGGGTTGAGGTTGAAATCCAAACTCCAAGAGAAGCACATCAAATTGGCAAAGAGGACAAGGGAGGCCTTGGGCATAGCAGGGCTTTGGCTGCAAGGACGCTGTGGAAAAAGCAAAGAGGAGGGCAAAGTCTGCCTGAGGGATTGGGGCTTTGCTTATATGCACCCCGGGGTTTTTGCTCAAGCCAATGGGCCCATGAATATACAGCTTTTGCGCACCCTCATCGCCTGGCTTAAAGCCTTGGTTGAAAACCTCTCAGAGCTTTCTGTTTTGGAGTTGTTTTCAGGCAATGGAAATTTCACATGGGCGGTGGCCAGACTGGTAAGGGAGCTGTGGGCCATAGAAAGCGACAACCTGGCCCTGAGCCTTGCCCAAAAAATGTGGTTTGAGAGGACACGCACCCTCCATTCATTGGCTGCTTCCAACACGCGACAACAACCCAACCCCTCCGCCGTTCGCTTTATTGTGGGCAACGCAGCCCATGTTGTTAAAGGGCTGATCCAAGAGGCCAAGCGTTTTGATTGCATTGTTTTAGATCCACCCAGACAGGGAGCTGCGGGAATTGGCCGCTGGTCAAAACAATTGGGTGCCCAATATGTTTTTTATATTTCCTGCAACCCTTCGAGTTTGGCCAGGGACGCGGCCGAGCTTCAACAAGAGGGGTTTTCCCCCATACGCCTGCAACTGTTTGATTTCTTCCCGCAGACGCACCACATAGAGTCTTTGATGGCTTTTGTGTTTAACCCCCCTGCAGCTTGAACAGGCATTCCCCAAAACACGTGCTCCACTCCCAAAACACGTGGCTCCAAAAACATATGCTTAAAGTTGGCAAATACACCCGACACAAGCTAATGAAGCGCCCAAAGCCACATTGTTGGATTTTTTTGGCAATGGACTGCCTATAAATGGACTGCTTGGGAAAGAAGTTGCATGTTAAGAAGCCAACGATGAAGCGCTATTTTATACACACCTTCGGCTGTCAGATGAATGTATATGACAGCTTGCGCATGGGAGAGCTTTTGGCCCCTATGGGCTATTGCCCCACCCCCACGCCTGAAGAAGCGGACTTAATTTTATTAAATACCTGCTCCATCCGCGAAAAAGCAGAAGACAAGCTTTTGTCAGCCCTGGGGCGCTATAGGCTTATAAAGTTAATGCGCGGCGCTTGGATAGGGGTGGGCGGCTGCGTAGCCCAACAAGAGAAGGAAAAGTTGCTGAAGAAGGCACCCTTTGTGGATTTTATTTTTGGGACGGATGCGGTGAAGAAGCTGCCTGAAATATTGAAGGCGCTGGAAGAGACGGGAAAACCCATAATAGAGACGGCGTGGGAGGAGGCAGCGCACTATGCCTTTTTGAAAGCGGAGGGAGAAACTTCCCGCGGCAAGGCTTCAGAGTTTATTACCATTATGAAGGGCTGCGACAACCTATGCGCCTATTGCGTTGTGCCCCACACGCGAGGCCGCGAAATAAGCCGCCCCCACGAAGAGGTTTTGGCGCAAGCCCAAAGCTTGCTTTCGGTGGGCGTGCGAGAGCTGACTTTGCTTGGGCAAAACGTAAACTCCTATGCCGGGGGCATTTCTTTTGCAGAGCTGCTTCTCCGGGTGGCCAAGCTTCCGGGGCTTAAGCGCTTGAGGTTTACGACGAGCCACCCGAGGGACTTGTCGGCGGAGTTGGTGGAGGCATTCCGTGTGGAGCCCAAAATTGCGCCACACATTCACCTGCCCGTGCAAAGCGGCTCTGACGCTGTGCTCAAACGCATGCGAAGGAATTATACGGCCAGCGCCTATATGGAGCTTCTGGCTAAGCTTCGCGCTGCTCGCCCGGACATTGCTGTGACGACGGATATAATTGTGGGCTTTCCCGGGGAGCGTGAGGCGGATTTTGAAAAAACTTTGGAGCTGACGGAGAAGGCAAGGTTTGATGGACAGTTTTCTTTTGTATTTTCTGCGCGGCCCAAAACTTTGGCTGCATTGAAGGAGGAGGAATGGGGGAAATTGCCTCACGAAGTGAAAATAGAGCGTTTAGAGCGTTTGCAAGCGCTCCAGAAGCAGATCAGCGCTGAGCTTTTCCAAAGGGAAATAGGCGGGGTTGCAAAAGTATTGGTCGAAGGCAACTCCAAGCAAAACCCGGGACGCCTTTATGGGAAGACGCCCCAAAACCGGACGGTAAATTTTGAAGGAGAGGCCAAGGTAGGCGAGTTGGTTGACATAGACATTATTCGATCAAGCTCCAGTGCGTTGTTTGGAAAGCGTTTGGGCAGCGCGCACGCTATTGAAGAAACGCGTGCTCAAATGCCATTGCATTCTGTTTTTCAGCCGGTGAGTTAATACAAGTGGGTTAATACATATGGAGGATTTTCTCTTAGCATTGGTGGAGGGTGTAGAAGGTGCTGCGGCATACGGGCTCATTTTTGGCATTTTAATTATGTGTGGTTTGGGGGTGCCGCTTCCAGAGGACATTTCTCTGATTTTGGGGGGCTATTTAGCCTATGAAGAGAAGGCGACGCTGTGGGGGATGATGTTAACGGGCTATTTGGGGATTATAATAGGCGACAGCATCATCTACTTTATGGGGCGCAAGTTGGGTGCCAACGTAGGGACGAAGCAGAAGAAGGGCTTTTGGGGGCGCCTCATAACACCTGAAAAACGTGCCAAGGTGGAGCGGATTTTTGAAAAATATGGCGACAAAGTGGTGATGGTGGCGCGTTTTATGCCGGGGCTTCGAGCCATTACCTATTTTATTGCCGGCTCCGTACGCCTGAAATATGGGCGCTTTCTCCTCTATGACAGCATTGCGGCCCTTGCTTCAGCTCCCATTTTTGTCTTCCTGGGTCGGGCTTTCGGTGATGAATTGAGGACTCTCTTCAACGCCATTAAAGGGGGAAAAACATGGGCGGTGGCCATATTGGCTGCGGCTGTTGTGTTGTGGATAGGCATGTGGTTTTGGAAAAAGCAACGCAGCGCGAAGAAACAATAACGCTGAGCCAATAATGTTAGGCCCATAATGTAGGGCCAATAATTCAGCTTCCCCCCCTCCCTGCGACTGTGTAAATTAAATAGCCTAAGTTGTATGCCCTAAATTGCATGAAGACTCTGTAAACTGCGCGCCAAAACTCACAGGGGTTAACCATGTCCAGCGAAAAAAACACACTGAATGACTCTCAAAATTTAAATGCCTGGGAAAAAGCCGCCTCCAAATCCGCCCCTGAAGGCGACATAGAAAAACTCAACTGGGTGACACCGGAGGGGGTTGTCGTCAAACCCCTCTATACCAAGCAGGACGTCGCCGACTTGCCCTATGCGGACACGCTGCCCGGCTTTGAGCCCTTCATCCGCGGCCCCCAAGCCACCATGTATGCCGTGCGCCCGTGGACCATACGCCAATATGCGGGCTTTTCCACGGCGGAAGCCTCCAATGCTTTTTACCGCAAAGCGCTGGCGGCGGGAGGGCAGGGGGTTTCCGTGGCTTTCGATTTGGCCACGCACCGGGGCTATGACTCGGACCACGAGCGCGTCCCCGGCGACGTGGGCAAAGCCGGTGTGGCCATTGACTCTGTTGAGGACATGAAAATTCTCTTTGACGGAATTCCGCTGGACAAGGTTTCCGTTTCCATGACGATGAATGGGGCGGTGCTGCCCGTGCTGGCAGGCTATGTGGTGGCGGCGGAGGAGCAGGGCGTCAGCCAAGAGAAGCTTTCGGGGACCATTCAAAACGACATCCTCAAAGAGTTTATGGTCCGCAACACCTATATATACCCCCCGAAGCCCTCCATGCGCATTATTGCGGATATTATGGAATATACCGCAAAGCACATGCCCAAGTTTAACTCCATTTCCATTTCCGGCTACCACATACAAGAGGCCGGAGCGACGCAGGCCCTGGAGTTGGCCTTCACTTTGGCTGATGGCAAGGAATATGTGAAGACGGCCTTGGCGCGCGGCATGGACATAGACTTTTTTGCAGGAAGGCTTTCGTTTTTCTTCGGCATAGGAATGAATTTCTATTTGGAGGTGGCCAAGCTGCGCGCGGCGCGTTTGTTGTGGTGGAAAATTATGCGCGCATTTAACCCCAAAAACCCCAAATCCATGACTTTGCGCACGCATTGCCAAACCTCGGGCTGGTCCCTCACTGAGCAAGATCCCTACAACAACGTGGTACGCACCGCCATTGAAGCCATGGCCGCTGTTTTTGGTGGAACACAGTCCCTGCACACCAACGCTTTGGATGAAGCCATTGCTTTGCCCTCGGACTTTTCGTCGCGCATTGCACGAAACACGCAGCTGATTATTCAAGAGGAGACCCACATTTGCAAGGTGGTGGATCCATGGGCAGGCTCCTATTTAATAGAAAAACTCACGCAGGACTTGGCCGACAAAGCCTGGAAAATTATTGAAGAAGTAGAAGCCATGGGGGGGATGACAAAAGCGGTGGAAAGCGGCTGGGCCAAAATGCAAGTAGAGCAATGCGCCGCAGAAAAGCAGGCGCGCATTGACTCAGGCAAAGACACCATTGTCGGCGTCAACAAATACAGGCTTGCCAAAGAAGACGCCGTTGAAACTTTGGAAATAGACAACCACGCCGTGCGCGAGGCCCAAATTGCGCGCCTCAAAGCCGTGCGCGAAAAGCGCGACAACGCCAAAGTAGAAGCGGCATTGGCAGCGCTGACAAAGGCGGCAGAAACGGGCGAGGGCAACACCTTGGCGTTAAGCATAGAGGCCATGCGCTCGCGTGCGACATTGGGAGAAATTTCAGAAGCCTTGGCAAAGGTGTGGGGGCGTTTTCGCGCAACGCAGCAAACCATTTCGGGCGTCTATGCTTCGGTTGTCAGCGGAAACAGCAGTTGGGAGGCGTTGAAGACGGAGATAGATGCTTTCGCAAAGGAGGAGGGGCGGCGGCCGCGCATAATGGTAGCAAAGCTGGGGCAAGACGGGCATGACAGAGGGGCGAAGGTGGTGGCGACGGCCTTTGCGGACTTAGGCTTTGACATTGATGTAGGGCCCCTGTTCCAAACGCCCGAGGAAGCCGCGCGCCAGGCCATAGAAAACGATGTGCACGCTGTTGGCGTTTCGACATTGGCTGCGGGCCACAAGACGCTGGTGCCGAGTCTGCTTGAGGCATTGAAGGCGCAGGGCGCCGGTGACATAGTGGTTTTTGTAGGTGGCGTCATACCTCCTCAGGACTATGCGTTTTTGTTTGAGGCGGGAGCGAAGGCCGTATTTGGCCCGGGGACGCGCATTGAGGACTCTGCAAAAGCCGTATTGGCAGAAATCCGCAAGGCACGCTGACGAGGTTGGCGACGCTGGCAATGCTGACAACGAAGGGTGTTGACTATGCTCCACAGGGTGCACGAAGCGCCTCTTTTGCCTGAAGACGCCATGCTTTTGAAGGGCGTGCTTGCGGGAGAGCGGCGGGCGTTGGCCAAGGCCATTACTTTAATAGAGTCCTCGCGTGCGGACCACCGCAGCCGCGCCAATGCCTTGCTTAAGGCCTTGTTGCCGCACACGGGCCACTCCATACGCCTGGGCATTTCGGGCGTACCCGGCGTAGGCAAGTCCACATTTATAGAGGCGCTGGGCATATGGTTGGTAGAGCAGGGGGCGCGCCTGGCGGTGTTGGCGGTGGACCCCTCTTCCTCCATTTCCGGTGGCTCCATATTGGGGGACAAAACGCGCATGGAGTTGTTGGCGGCGCGGGAGGAGGCATTTATAAGGCCTTCGCCCTCGGCAGGCTCCCTGGGGGGTGTGGCAGAGAAGACGAGGGAGGCGATGTTGCTTGCGGAGGCAGCGGGCTTCAACGTGGTGGTGGTAGAAACCGTAGGCGTAGGCCAAAGCGAGACGACGGTGGCCGGCATGGTAGACATGTTTATATTGTTGCAGCTGCCCAATGCGGGGGATGACTTGCAGGCAATAAAGAAAGGCATTGTTGAGGTGGCGGATTGCATTCTCATCAACAAGGCCGACATTAACCCTCAAGCTGCGGCCTTTGCCTGTGCCCAGTGGAAAAACGCTTTGAAAATGTTGCGCACCGCCTCTCCGCACTGGCTTCCTCCTGTGTTGACAGTGTCTGCCGCGCAAAAAGAAGGCTTAGACATTTTTTGGAAAGAGGTGCTCCGTTTTAAATGCACCTTGGAGGCCTCGGGAGAGTTTCAGGCCAAACGCAAAGCCCAGGCGGTACGTTGGATGTGGAATTTAATTGATGCAGGTTTGCGTCAACAATTTGATGAGCACCCCCTGGTGAAGGCGGAGCTTCCGGGCTTAAGCAACTCTGTAGAAAATGGGAAGATTTCTCCCACAGCTGCAGCTGGGCAACTGCTCAGCTATATGCAGCACGTTTAGGCGGCGCTTCCATATTTGCTATAAAGTTATTTGGGAGGGTTGTTTTTTTTGGGCTATAGAGGCTTTAGTATGCGTTTAAAACCATGGCTTGTTGTTTTATGGCTTGTTGTTTTGTTGAGTGGTTGCTTGTTGCTGTTTTCCTGCACACATTCCGCCAAGCCTCCCGTGAAGCTGACGAGCCTGGAGACGCAGATTGCTGCCTATGAGGCTGAAATTAGAACGGCCATTATTGAGGAGAAAAAAATTCCTATTTTGTTGGGGATACGTCCAGAGGCGCAGTTGCCTTCGGTGTTGCAGAATTTGGCGCCGGAAACAGAAGAGGGTTTGGTATATTGGGAGTGGATAGAATTCCCCGAAGTAGGCACTCGCATAGTGAAAGAAACCGCTTATGGGAAACTCAGCCCTCAAGGCGTGGAGTTTCCTTTCGCACAAAGTTTTGATCCTCTCAAAATTTACACAGGCGTCGCCATCCGGATGACTTTTTTATATAAAAAATCTACAGGCGCGTGGATCCAACGGCTGGTGTTGCCTGGAATGTTGGCCAGGAAAACGCCGCGCCAGACACAAGAAAAACTCAAGCTGACGCAAATGGGCGCTGTGCCTTATGCGGATGAGCACATTCAGCTGATTGATGTGGAGTTGATTCCGGCAGAGCAAAGAGCTGCGGCCATAGCCAACACTTTTGAGATGATTATTTTGCCTTGAGTTGCTGCACCCAAGGCCTGCCGTGTTTTGGGCATACACCAGGCATTTGAGGCATTTGAATTGTGGGCATTTGGGAAGTTTCCCCTAGATATTTTCTAAGTGGCCCTACATATGCTTGTGGACAACACGGTGTTTTCCCAAGAGGAAGAGGCATGGGGGTGCCGACAGTGAAAGAGGGGTTGCATGGTATTATACTGGACGAGAAGCGCATAACTGGACTAAGGGGCAAAAAGCTTTCCTTCTTTCCCCTGGGTGTATGTCTGACTTTTTACGTATTGGCATTGATGTAGGCTCTACCACTGTTAAAGTTGTCGTCGTCGATCAACAGCAGCGCCTTCTCTATAAAACGTACACCCGGCACCTTTCCGAAGTTCGCCGAACGGTGGCCGACAATATGGCGCAGTTGTGCCAAAGCGCTTTGTTTTCTGGCGATCTCCGGGCAACGCTGGTGATAACGGGTTCCGGCGGCCTGAGCATTGCGGAGATTGCTGGCGTTCCTTTTGTGCAGGAGGTTATTGCCTGTGCTGAGGCTGTTGAAAGCTTGGTGCCGCATACGGATGTGGCGGTTGAGCTGGGTGGAGAAGACGCCAAAATTACATTTTTCAGCAATGGTGTTGAGCAGCGGATGAATGGCGCCTGCGCTGGGGGCACGGGCGCATTTGTAGACCAAATGGCGAGCCTTTTGCGCACTGACGCTGTTGGGCTCAACGAGTTGGCGAAGAAAGCAAAAAACATCTATCCCATTGCAGCACGTTGCGGCGTGTTTGCGAAAACCGACGTACAGCCGCTGTTGAATGAAGGTGTGGCGCGCGAAGACATTGCCTTGTCCATTTTCCAGGCAGTGGCGCACCAAGCCATCAGCGGTCTGGCTTGCGGTCGAAAAATTAAAGGGAAGGTGGCGTTTCTGGGTGGGCCTTTGAATTTTTTGCCTGAGCTGAAAAAACGCTTTATTGAGACATTGCAGTTGGGCGCCGATGATGTGGTGTTAACGGACAACAGTGAATTGTTTGTTGCCTTGGGCGCGGCACTGCATGGAAAACCAGAAAATGCGAAACCTTTTTCCAAGCTTGCCGAGGCTTTTGAGGAGTTGCGAAACAAAAACTTAAGTGAGATGGCCACACTGCGCCCCTTCTTTGCTGATGATGAAGAGCGAGAGGCCTTCAATGCACGTCACCAGAAAGCGAAAATAACACGTGCTGAGCTGGCAAAACATCGCGGGCCGGTTTTTTTGGGGATTGATGGTGGGTCGACGACGACCAAAGCCGTGTTGGTGAATGAGAAGGGCGAGCTGCTTTATGCCTATTATGGCAGCAATGAGGGAGATCCGTTGCGCATTGTTGCGACAGCTTTGGATGAGATTTATGCCTCGCTTCCAGAAGGGGCAAACATTGCCGCCTCGGCGGTGACGGGCTATGGCGAGGCGCTCATTCGCGAAGCCTATAAAATGGATTTTTCCGAAGTTGAGACCATTGCCCACTATAAGGCAGCCAATTATTTTTTGCCCGGTGTGGACTTCATTTTGGACATCGGCGGGCAGGACATGAAGTGCCTGCGCATCAAAAACGGCATAATAGACAACATTCTGCTGAATGAAGCCTGTTCCTCAGGGTGCGGCTCATTCATTGAAACCTTTGCGCAATCGGTGCAAATGCCTGTCGACGCTTTTGCCAAAGTGGCTCTAGAGTCATCCAGGCCGGCTGACTTGGGCTCTCGCTGCACGGTGTTTATGAATTCAAGCGTCAAACAAGCGCAAAAAGAGGGGGCTTTGGTTGCGGACATTTCGGCGGGCCTGTCCTATGCAGTGGTCAAAAACGCGCTGATCAAAGTGATGAAAGTGCGAAACCCAGAAGAGCTGGGTGAGAAGATCATCGTCCAAGGTGGAACATTTTATAATGACTCCGTATTGCGTGCTTTTGAATTAATTTCAGGTCGAGAAGCGGTGAGGCCCGACATTGCCGGTTTAATGGGCGCGTTTGGCTCGGCGCTGATCGCCAAGGAGCGTTGGCAGGGCGTCGAGCCCTCATCCATGCTGAGCATGGAAACCTTGCAGGGCTTTTCCGTAAAACATTCCATGGTGCGTTGTGGCCAGTGCACAAACCGCTGCTCTATGACGGTTAACCGTTTTTCTGACGGACGCAAATTTATTTCAGGAAACCGTTGTGAGCGTGGCCTTGGCAAAAAGAAAGAGGGCAACGGGTTGCCCGATCTATTTGCATACAAATACGAGCGCGTGTTTGACTATGAGCCTTTGGAAGAAGCGCCGCGCGGCACCATGGGAATTCCGCGCGTCCTCAACCTTTTTGAAAACTATCCACTGTGGTTCACCTTTTTGACGACACTGGGCTATCGTGTTGTGCTGTCACCTCCCTCCTCTAAAGCCATATTGGAGCAGGGGCTTGACACCCTTCCTTCGGATTCCATTTGTTATCCAGCCAAGCTGGCAAACGGCCACATTGTCGACCTGGTGCAGCAAGGAATCAAAACCATTTTCTATCCATGCTTGCCTTATGAGCATAAGGAATATGATGACAGTGACAACCACTTCAATTGTCCCATCGTCACTTCCTATCCAGAGCTGATTCGCAACAACATTGAGCTGCTGAAGGAAAACAACGTCAAGCTGATCCAACCTTTCATGTCACTGGAGGACAAGGAAAAACTCGCCAAACGCTTGGCGCAAGTGTTTTCGCCTTTCGGAATTATGGCAGATGAAATCCGCTGCGCGCTTGAGGCTGGATGGGAAGAGCAACAGCGTTTCAAAGGTGACATTCAGCGCAAAGGTGAGGAAGTTCTGTCCTGGATGGAGAAAACGGGGACTCGTGGCATTGTTTTGGCCGGGCGCCCCTACCACATTGATCCGGAAATCCATCACGGCATTCCGCAGGTGATTACTGCGTTGGGGATGGCGGTGCTGACTGAAGATTCTGTGGCACATCTGGGCAAGCTTGAAGAGCCCTTGCGCGTCGTCGATCAATGGATGTACCACGCACGACTCTACCGTGCTTCCGCATTGGCCTCAGCAAGGGAAAACTTAGAAGTCATCCATTTAAATTCATTTGGCTGTGGATTGGATTCTATTGCGACAGATCAAGTCCAAGAAATTCTGGAAGCACGCGGAAAAATTTATACAACCATCAAAATTGACGAAGGCAACAACCTGGGTGCGGCGCGGATCCGCATCCGCTCGCTGAAAGCAGCGCTGGAAGAGCGAAAGGCGTGTGCCTCCCAAGCGGCTCATTTTCATCCGTCCAAATATAAGCGCCAGCCTTTTACTAAGGCAATGCGCAAGACGCACACCATTCTCGCGCCACAAATGTCGCCCGTCCATTTTCAGTTTCTCGAGCCGGCATTTGAAGCTGTGGGCTATAAGCTGAAAATTCTCGAAAAAGTCGGCCCGAAGACGATCGATGAAGGGTTGCGTTATGTCAACAATGATGCCTGTTATCCGGCCATTATTGTGGTTGGCCAGCTTATTGAGGCACTGAAATCCGGCGAGTATGATCTCAACACGACAGCGGTGTTGGTTGCGCAAACCGGTGGTGGCTGCAGGGCAACCAATTATATCAGCTACCTGCGCAAAGCTTTGCACGATGGTGGTTTTCCGGACACTCCGGTGGTGTCACTCAACGTGGTTGGAATGGAGAAGGACCAAGGTTTCAAGCTGACATTGCCCTTGTTGGGGCGGGCGATGATGGGCATTGTCTATGGCGATCTGCTGATGCAAACCTTGTTCCGCACACGCCCATATGAGAAAGTGCCGGGCTCGGCAGAAGCGCTATACCAAAAATGGGTGGCGCGTTGCAAGGAAGCGGTTTTCGAGGGTGACTTCGCCACCTATAAGAAAAATATTTATGGAATTGTTCACGAGTTTGATGCTCTAAACATTGTCGATCAGCACAAACCGCGTATTGGGCTTGTGGGTGAAATTTTGGTGAAATTCCATCCGATGGCCAATAACGATCTGGTTAAAATTATTGAAAAAGAAGGCGGCGAAGTGATCATGCCGGGGTTGATGGGCTTTCTTTTATGTTGCGCGTATGATCTTGACTTCAGCTATCGCTTTCTCTCCAAAAGTGGACTGGCAGCCCTTGCAGGCAACGCGGCAATCCAAGCGATGGAGTTTTATAGGCGCGACATGCGCAAAGCCTTGGCAGAAAGCTGCCGTTTTGAGCCCCCCCACACCATTGACAAGCTGGCGTTTGGCGCCGCACCCATTTTGTCACGCGGCAACCAGACGGGTGAAGGTTGGTTTTTAGCGGCTGAAATGGTCTCGCTGATAGAACAAGGCGCGGCCAACATTGTCTGCATGCAGCCATTCGCCTGCATGCCCAACCACATTACGGGGAAAGGCGTCATTAAAGCCCTGAAAGATCGCTACCCGCATGCCAATATTACGGCCATTGACTATGATCCAGGTGCTTCAGAAGTGAACCAGTTGAACCGCATCAAACTGATGCTCTCGGTGGCCTTCCGCAACATGGAAAAAGACGCCTTATACGAAAAAACAATCTACACAAAAAGAGCACACAAAGAAGCCATGCTCTAGCTGCCCCGCAAGGCTTAAATGTCAGCAAAAGCAGACATTATGTCAATTTTTTGCATGACACAAGTCAGCTTTTAGCTTGACAGAATATCAGAAAAACTTGACATACTGATCAAGCACTTAGGGTTTGCTTTTGGGGATGGGGCAGAAAGGGCGCGTGGCACAAGCCAAGCACAACCCAGCGGCTTTTTGAGCCGCTGGGAGGGCCATGTTTTTTAGGGCCATGTTGTTTTCTATTTGCGTTCAGCAATAGGAGGGAAGGGGCGCTGGGGGTTTCCCACATAGAGTTGTCTTGGACGGTGGATGCGCTCCTGGGGGTTGTCGCGCATTTCTTTCCAATGTGCAATCCAACCGGGCATGCGTCCCATGGCAAACATGACCGTAAACATGTTGGTGGGGATGCCCAGTGCCCTATAGAGAATGCCGCTATAGAAGTCAACGTTGGGAAAGAGTTTGCGCTCGACGAAATAGCTGTCTTTGAGAGCGGCTTCTTCCAACTCTTTGGCTATTTCCAACAGAGGATCGTCTATGTGCAACTCGGCCAGAACGGCATCGCAGGACTTTTTGAGCAGTTTGGCGCGCGGATCAAAATTTTTATATACGCGGTGACCAAAGCCCATCAACTTGAAAGGATCGTTCTTGTCTTTGGCCCTGGCGATGTATTTCTTCGTCGCGCCACCCTCTTGGCGAATGGCTTCCAACATTTCCAGCACTTCCTGGTTAGCGCCTCCATGCAAAGGGCCTGAGAGTGCGGAAATTCCGGCGCTGACAGAGGCATAGACACTGGCGTGGCTGGAGCCCACCATGCGCACCGTGGAGGTGGAGCAGTTTTGCTCATGGTCAGCGTGAAGGATGAGGAGGAGGGTTAAGGCATCTTCCTGTGTTTTGGAGCACACATAAGGCTCAGCGGGGCTGGCAAACATCATCCTCAGGAAGTTCGCCGTATAGCTATGGTCAGTCTTGGGATAGACGATGGGCTCTCCCAGAGACTTTTTATAGGCGATGGCCACCAGGGCTTTGGTTTTGGCCAGGAGGCGGATGATGTCCAGGTGGATGTCATTTTCGTCAGGATAGAAGGCGGGGAGCGCAGCGATCATCGCGGACAAGACGTCCATGGGGTGGGCGGTGGGAGGAAAGTGCTCGAAGAAGTTCAGCATGCTTTCATGCACGAAGCTGTGTTGCGTCAGTCGTTTTCGCCAAACGGCGCGCTCTTCACGGTTGGGCAACTTGTCATAAATCAGCAGGTGGCAAACTTCGGGGAAGGTGGCTTGGGAGGCCAAGTCTTCAATGTCATATCCGCGGTAGCGAAGAATTCCACGCTCTCCATCAATGAAAGTAATTTCACTTTTGCAGGAGCCTGTGTTGCCATAACCCGGATCAAAAGTGATGTGGCCTGTTTTTGTCCTCAGCGCAGATATGTCGACGGCCAGCTCTTTTTCTGTTCCCTCGAGAACGGGAAGCTCGAACGTTTGCTCTCCCAATGTCAATTTTGCATTTTGCATAGACTTCTCCTCTGAAATTTTTTGGCACGGAAGTTGATAGGTTTGTTTAAAGAACTTGGAAGCCATATTCAAACTAAAATTTCCGTGAAAGGAGTATTTTCCAGAGAGAGTTGAGTTTCCAATGCTTGGCGGTGTACGGAACTCACTTCATTTCAGCTGGACGAATAGGGAGGTTGCATTGAATAAGCTGAGCAAAACGAAAAACCACACTCAAACCTTAACGCCGAGCGCAAGCCGTTGAGGTTGAGTGTCAACACTTCCCTCTCGGACGCTTCGCTAAAGCTCGTCACAAGGTGTGCCGAGTTTTTGTCTGGCATACACGCCCAAGTTGCTGAATATGAGAAACTGGTTGTTTTGAATAGGGACGTTGGTGAGGACTTGTTTCTTCTCCCCGCGCACCCAGAGGACTTCTTTGCTTTTGGCGATGATGATGCGCAGACTTCCATTGGGCGTTGAGAAAATTTCTCCCTCGCTGTCCTGGACAATGTTTTTCAGTTTGGCACGTTTCAACTGTCCTTCTTTGCCGATGAAAATTTGAAAGTCCTTCTCGTCTTTCCTGGTGGACTTGTCGATATAATAATAAGTGCCCTGATCGTCCCGGGCGAGCAGGTGCGGCTTGCGCATAAACCGCTGTTCATAAAACTTGGCCTTCTCCAATATGGCCTTGGCCTCTTCGTGCGGCACAGGTTTGAGCGGCGCTTCATCCCCTTGCCCGCACACCACATGAAGCCCGTCTTTCTCGGACCTTTCAATTTTGGTGACACCTTTTATGCGCGGCTCCCAAAAATGGAATTGATAATAGAGTGAAGTATCCGGAAATATGCCGGACGCTTCCTGAATTTTGTTGGGCTCCTTATATTTGACGTCGCTCATAGAAATCCATTGCCTGAAGAAAACATTTCCATCTCCCCAGAAAAAGTCGCGCGGAGAATATCCATTCAGCCCATTTGCCTCCATCTCCAAGTTCAATCGCAACACCAAAACCAAATAGTGGCCCTTGCTGTCCGTATATAAATAGGTTAAAGGAAGAAGGGCGTCCATGCCCTCATAGAGCTCAAAATTTTCTTTGGCCTCAGGTGCTTTTTTGGGGAGCGCAGGTGCAGGAGAAGGCGAGACAAAGGTGGCAAGGCAGGCGCCCAAAAGACAGGCACTCAAAAAACGTTTAGCAAACAGGGCAGGCGGGAAAGTGTGCATGAGATGGCTTTTAGCCAATTGAGAAGAACCCATGCAAAGAAAAAAAATGGCGACCATCTCAAATGGGAAACCAAAGGAGACGAAGGCATGGATGCCTTAAAAATAGAGTCAGCAGGTGCCTTTGAGCAATGGACCCTAGAGCGGGAGCCCATGAGGAATGCTCTTTCCAGAGGCTTGGTGGAGGAACTCAAGCAACATGTTATCCGCATAAGCGAGGCAGAAAGTTGTGTGAGGTGTGTTGTTTTAACGGGGGCTGGCGACAAAGCTTTTTGTGCGGGCGCGGATTTAAAAGAGCGGCAAGGGATGAGTGTTGCAGAGGTGAGGGAATTTCTGCAAAATTTAAGAGAGCTGTTTTTGTCCATTGAGCATTCCAAAGCTGTTTTCATTGCTTTTTTGAATGGGGTTGCTTTTGGAGGAGGCGCTGAGTTGGCTTTGGCATGTGACATACGCATAGCCGCTGGGCATGTGCAACTTGCTTTGACAGAAGTCCGTTTAGGAATCATTCCAGGAGGCGGTGGCACGCAACGTTTGCCGAGGTTGGTGGGTATAGGAAAGGCCAAGGAGCTTATTTTTTGTGGCCGCAGAGTTGGCGCTGAAGAAGCTTTGCGCATAGGCCTTATTGAAGGGGTTGGCGTTTTGGCGGATGCGCGTGCCATGGCTTTGAATATTTCCGAAAATGCGCCTTTGGCTGTTGCTTTTGCCAAGAAAGCCATTGTCCAAGGGGTGCATTTGCCCTTGGAGGAGGCGTTGGGGCTGGAGCTTCAAATGTATGAGCAAACCCTTGAAACGGAAGATCGCCTGGAAGGTTTGAAGGCTTTTTCTGAAAAAAGGCCACCACGTTTTGTTGGGCGGTGACGAAGTTTTTGTTAGATCGTTTCCTTCATGAGTCTGGATAAAAAACTAAAAGAGCGACAGGCAAAGGTGGAAGAGGGCGGTTTACAAAAATACCATGAAAAAAACAAAGCCGTCGGCAAGCTGTTTGCCCGAGAGCGCATCGCTTTGTTGGTTGACGAAAACTCCTTTATTGAAGAGGCAAAGTTGGCCCATTGCGAGGATGAGCATTTGCCTTCAGACGGCGTGGTGACAGGTTTGGCCAAAGTCCACGGTCGCACGGTTGCGCTGATGGCCAACGACTCAACGGTGAAAGCGGGAAGTTGGGGAGCGCTGACGGTTGAAAAAATTCTTCGCATCCAGGAGACGGCCGCCTCTCTGAAATGCCCTCTTATTTATTTGGTTGACTCAGCGGGTGCTCGCATTACGGACCAAGTGGACATGTTTCCGGGGAGGCGCGGGGCGGGCCGCATTTTTTATAATGAAGTGCATTTGTCTGGTTTGGTGCCTCAAGTTTGTTTGTTATTTGGCCCCTCTGCGGCGGGAGGCGCCTATATTCCGGCGTTTTGCGATATTGTGGTTATGGTAGAGAAAAATGCCTCCATGTATTTAGGCTCCCCCCGCATGGCGGAGATGGTGATAGGCGAAAAAGTGACACTGGAGGAGATGGGAGGAGCCAGAATGCACTGCTCTGTTTCAGGCTGCGGTGACATTCTCGTGAAGACGGAAGAGGAGGCCATTGAAACGGCCAAACGCTATTTGAGTTTCTTGCCTGACAATTGTTTAAAGTTGCCGCCCAAGCAGGCAAGCCGACCGCCGAAATTTTCCGGAAAGTCCGTTGAAGAAATTGTTCCGGCCGATCAAAACAAGCTTTTTGACATGCATGCGTTGATTGCGGAGCTCATCGACGAAGAGAGTTTTTTCGAAATAAAAAAATTATTTGCCCAAGAGATAATTACGGGGTTTGCACGCATCAACGGACAAAGTGTCGGCATTGTTGCCAACCAACCCAAATATAAAGGCGGCGTATTGTTTGTGGACTCAGCAGACAAGGCGGCACGCTTCATTTGGCTTTGTGATGCTTTCAACATTCCTTTGCTTTATTTGGCGGACGTTCCCGGTTTTATGATCGGCACCAAAGTGGAGAAAGCCGGCATCATCCGTGCGGGCGCAAAAATGATCTCCGCTGTTTCTGAAGCGAGTATACCCAAAATATGTGTGGTTGTTCGCAAGGCCTATGGCGCAGGGCTTTATGCCATGAGCGGCCCGGGCTTTTCTCCGAATTGCACGCTTGCCCTGCCCCAGGCGATGATTGCCGTCATGGGGCCCGAAGCCGCGGTGAATGCTGTCTTCTTCAATAAAATCCAAGAAAAGCCCGAAACAGAACGCGCGCCATATGTTGAAGAGCTGCGAGAAAAATATAGGCAGGACGTAAATATTTTCCGTTTGGCCTCAAAAACAATTGTGGACGAAATAGTTTCCGGCAACGCACTCCGACAAGAGCTGGTGAAGCGTTTTGAGGCCTACGTGGCAGCCTATGAGGTGCCACGCAAACGAAAGCATGGCGTGCTCCCTGTTTGAGAAAGTTCAAGGATTCTTGAACTTTCTCAATTCTGACGCAAAATGTTGCGCAGAGCGTCATTCAAAATGCGTGCGATGAGTTATTTCTCGGGTATATAAACAATGCCTTATGGATTTTGAGATACCGGAAGACTACAGAACCTTAAAAAACAGCGTACGTCAGTTTTGTGAGAAGAACGTCAAACCTTTTGCGAGGGATTGGGATGTCAACGAAGACTGTCCCAGGGCTGTTTTGGAAGAATTGGGGCACTTGGGGCTGATGGGGGTTTGTATTGCGGAAGAATACAACGGCTCCGGCCTGGGCGTGAGGGCCTTGGCCGTAGCGGTTGAAGAGATTGCTCGCTGGGATGGCTCTCTTGCGTTGACGGTGGCTGCGCACAATGGTTTGTGCAGCAACCACATTCGGTTGTTTGGCAATGCGGAGCAGAAGAAAAAATATTTGCCCAAGCTTGCTGTGGCAGAGTTTTTGGGGGCCTGGGCATTAACGGAGGCGGGGAGTGGCTCGGACTCTGCGGCGATGAAGACAACGGCCGAAAAGAAGGAGGGGGGTTGGGTGCTCAATGGCAACAAAATGTTTATTACGCAGGGGACTCAAGCAGACATATTCGTCATCCAGGCGGTGACGGATCCACAAAAAAGACAAAAAGGGATCAGCGCTTTTTTGGTAGAAAAAGACACAGAAGGGCTTTTTGCCAAGCGAATTCACGGCAAAATGGGGATGCGCTCCTCGGACACAGCGGAGCTTATTTTGGAGGATGTGAAGGTGGGAGAGGATGCACTGATAGGTGAGTTGAACCAAGGCTTCATCCAGACGATGAAGGTTTTGGACAGGGGGCGCATTGTCATTGGTGCTTTGGCTGCAGGGCTTGGCCGGTGTGCATTGGAGGAGTCCATTTTATATTCCAGCCAACGCATTGCCTTTGGGAAACCCATTTCTACATTTCAAGCCACACATTTTAAAATTGCTGACATGAAAGTCCGCTTGGATGCGGGGTGGGGGCTTGTTTGGAAGGCCGCAAGCCTTGCTGATCAAGGCAAGCCTTTTTCTCAAGAAGCGGCCATTGCGAAACTCTATACTTCTGAAGCGGCGACGAGCTCTTGCCTGGATGCCATTCAAATTTTAGGTGGCAATGGTTATACCAATGCTTTTGTCGTCGAAAGAGCACTGCGTGATGCAAAGCTGTGCGAAATTGGCGAGGGAACGAGCGAAATTTTGCGGATTGTCATTTCCAGGCACTTGTTTAAGGGCTAACGCAGAGCACAGCATGTACAACGCGGCTTGTAACGCGGCTTGTGGCGCTATTTTCAGCTAACAATTCTTGGACAAGGGTTGAAAAATTGGATTTACGAGAGCGCCTGTGGGCTTTTTAAAAATAGACTTAAATGAGTGCATTGCAAGCCTTGAGCAGCAATTGCAAGTGCGGTTTTCAAGTTTTGAGCTTGCCAAATGTGCATTGACCCACAGAAGTTATGTGCATGAAAACCAACATGAGACGCGCGAAGACAATGAGCGTTTAGAGTTTTTGGGGGATGCGGTGCTGGAGCTTGCCATCAGCCACCATCTCATGGAGATGTTGCCTCATGCCAGTGAAGGGGAGCTTTCAAAATATAGGGCGTTTATTGTGAGCGAAGAAACATTGGCCAATGTCGCCAGGCGCATAGGCCTGGGAGATTTTCTTTTGCTGGGGAAAGGAGAGGAGCAAAGCTGTGGTCGTGAAAAAAATTCTGTTTTAGCCGATGCCTTGGAGGCCATATTGGGAGCGCTCTATTTGTCTGTTGAGTGGAAGGAGGCGGTGAGCATTATCCACAAACTTTTTGCTCCAGAATGTCGGACTGCCATAGAAGGCAAAGCAGACATTGACTATAAATCCACCCTGCAAGAAAAGGCTTTTCTTTGGTTTCGCGAAACACCTTATTATCAGCTGATTTCAGAAGAGGGGCCCGCGCATGCCAAAATTTTTGGGGTTGAAGTTTTTTTAAGCAAACGTTCTCTTGCCTCTGCTCAAGGGCGCAACAAAAAAGAAGCGGAGCAAAAAGCCGCCAAAGCGGCCTTGGAAATATTGACGAAAGTGGAGCCCTAAGCCAGCTGAAGAAACAGCCACTCCAGATATTTTGGATCGGCATATACAATGGGGTGCGCAATAACCTCAGGTGTCGCATAAGGGTGCAAGCCGCAAACACGCTTTCGGAGTGCTTCAAAATGGAGTGTGTCGGTTTTGGCAATCAGCATGGACTCTTCTGCTTGCTCAATTTTGTTTTCCCAGCGATAGACAGAGTGCATATGGGCAAGCACCTGCACGCATGCGGCCAATTTTTCTTCTATAAGCACATGGGCCAAACGCAGGGCTGACATAGAATCCGGACAGCTGCAAAACACACTCAAAGGCAGATTTTCTGTTTTTGTTGAAGAATTCATGAGAGAGATGTTTGAAGGTTATTGCTGCAATTCAACCTGAAGAAGAATTGCTTTCAAACACATATGAAGGAGCATGTCATGTTGGCAATGAGGAAGAATATTCAGAAGCTTTGTTGTTTTTTTGTTCGTTGTTTTTTTGTGGGGCTCATGGCGACGTCTTTTGTTGCAGGGGCAAACCCTTTGGCAGATTCAAAAAAGAAAACGGCTATTGGAAGTGCACAAAGCTCAGGCGGTGAAGCCAAGCTGAGTTGGACTCAAAAAGCCACCAAAGGTGAAGAGCTTTATGTGCACATGAAAACCAGCATGGGCAACATTGTACTCAGGCTTTTTTCGAAGGATGCGCCCAAGACGGTGGAGAATTTTGTAGGCCTGGCCAGTGGTGAGAAGGAATGGACAAACCCGGCGACAGGGAAAGATGAAAACAAGCCGCTTTATACGGGGACTGTTTTCCATCGCGTCATTCCCGGGTTTATGATCCAAGGAGGAGATCCTCTGGGCCAAGGAACAGGTGGCCCCGGCTATCGCTTTGAGGATGAGTTTCAAAGCGGGAGAAAGTTTGACAAGCCTGGGCTTTTGGCCATGGCCAATGCGGGCCCCAATACGAATGGCTCGCAATTTTTTATTACGGTTGTGCCGACACCGCACCTCAACAACCGCCACACCATTTTTGGGGAAGTGGTGAAGGGAATGGATGTGGTGCAAAAAATTGTCAACGCACCCCGCAACAAAATGGATCGCCCCAACGAAGAAATTCGCATTATTGAAATAAAGCTGTCACAAACCCCCAATCCACCTGCGAAGTGAGAAAGAAAAAACCATGGGAATGATCGATGCTGTTTATGAGAATGAATACCTCTATGCGCTGATGAAAACCTCCGAGGGAAATGTTGCTTTGCGTTTGTTTTGCAAGGATGCACCCAAGACGGTAGAAAATTTTGTAGGCCTTGCCACCGGTGAGAAGAAATGGAAAAACCCAGCGACGGGACAAGAAGAAAGCAAAGCCCTTTATCCAGGGACCCTTTTCCATCGCGTTATTTCAAACTTTATGATCCAAGGAGGAGATCCTCTGGGACGAGGAACAGGTGGCCCCGGCTATTGCTTTGAGGATGAGTTTCAAAGCGGGAGAAAGTTTGACAAGCCCGGGCTTTTGGCCATGGCCAATGCAGGCCCTCATACGAATGGCTCACAATTTTTTATTACGGTTGTGCCGACGCCACACCTCAACAACCGCCACACCATTTTTGGGGAAGTTATTCGTGGTTATGAAGTTGTAGATAAAATTGCGAATGTGTTGCCCAAGGACCATAACGATCGACCAAAAACGGATGTCTACATTGACTCCATTGTGCTATCCGTTCAAGAACCTCAGTTTTAAATGTGGAGTAGCTTGTGACGATGAGAAGTGGATTTGCTGCATTGATTGGGCAGCCAAATGTTGGCAAGAGCACACTTCTCAACAGGCTTATAGGCGAGAAAATTTCGATTGTTTCGCGTCGTGCACAAACGACGCGAAACCGCATTCTCGGCGTGTTGACGCGCGATGAAGCCCAAGTGGCTTTTTGGGATACGCCGGGCATCCACCAACCCAGCGATGCGTTGACGCGCTATATGCTGAAAACGGCTTTTCGCTGCCTTGAAGAATGCGACGTGGTTGTGTGGATTGTGGATGCCACCAACCCTTCTTTGGCAAAAACCAAACAGGCGCTGGCCCGAATGCGCGTTATTTCAAAGCCGGCATTGTTGTTGATGAACAAGATAGACTTGATAGAAAAACCTTCGCTTTTGCCGTTGATCCAAGAGTGCTCCAAGTTGCATGCCTTTGCAGGAATAATTCCTGTGTCCGCACTCACCGGAGATGGGATAGAGGATTTTTGGGGGACTTTGGTTCCACTATGCCCAGAAGGTGAAGCCATGTTTTCCGCGGATACTTTTGCGGACCAAAGCGAGTTGCAGTTGGCCGAAGAGTTTATAAGAGAGCAGGCTTTGCGTTTGTGCCGTCAAGAAATACCTTATTCAACAGCTGTGCGGGTTGAGCATTTTGACGAAAGCAACCGTTTCGTTTCAAATGCACAAGGGGAAGGTTTGCAGGGGCTGGTCCGCATTGAGGCAAGCATTTATGTAGAGCGTGAAGGCCAAAAAGCCATTGTCATTGGCAAGCAGGGGCAGATGCTCAAAAAAATTGGAACAGCCGCTCGTCTGGCAATGGAGCGCATGTTGAATGCGCGCGTATATTTGGGGCTCCGTGTGAAGGTAGATCCACGGTGGAGTGACAGCGCCGAGGGCCTAAAGAGGATGGGCTATGCCTCCGGGGACTAACCATGCTGAGGACTAACCATGTTGGGGACTAGGCATGCCATGGTGGCCATTGTGGGTCGTCCGAATGTGGGCAAGTCTACTTTATTCAACCGCTTGTTAGGCCACCACCAAGCCTTGGTCCAAAATTTTTCGGGGGTGACAAGAGATCGCCACTATGCGGATTGCGAGTGGGAAACCCGGCGCATGACGTTGATAGACACAGGCGGCTTTATAGCTTCAGGCACAGAAGACGCGCTCTCCAGGCAGGTGTTTTTGCAGGCACAGGTGGCCATAGAAGAGTGTGAGCTTATTCTGTTTGTCGTCGACGGGAAGCAGGGGCTTAGCGTGGATGACATGGAATTGGCCAAAGTGTTGCGCAAACAACCCAAACCTCTGTTGTTGGTGGTGAACAAAGCCGATACTCCTTCCTCGGCGGATTGGCTTGCCAGTGAGTTTTTCCAACTGGGTTTGAAAGAGCCCCACCCCGTTTCAGCAGAACATAACCTGGGAATAGAAGCGCTGCGCCTGGCCATTTTGCAACAGTTGCCCCCCCCCCAATTTCCTCCGGCCTCTGAAGTTTTAAGCGCCATCCGCATTGCACTCTTGGGAAGGCCCAATGTCGGCAAAAGCACCTTGGCCAACGCTTTGCTGAAAACAGAACGCTTTTTAACAAGCCCCCTCCCCGGAACGACGCGTGATGCTTTGGATGAGAGCTTTGAATATAAGGGCCAACGCTATATATTGACGGACACAGCCGGTATACGCCGAAAATCAACCATTGTGGAGCAGCTGGAGCAGCAAACCATTTTGCGCAGCCTAAAAGCCATGGAGGCTTGCGACATATGCTGCATTGTTATGGATGTGCAGGAGCTTGCCGTAGAGCAGGACATGAAATTGGCAGAGCTTGCAGAGCAACGTGGAAAGGCCATGGTTTTTGTGGTGAACAAATGGGACTTGCATGCCCAAGCCTCTGATGAAGAGATTTTTCGCAAAAGACTCAAAGCCTCCATGCCTTGGCTGAGTTGGGTCCCCATTGTTTTTTTAAGCGCCAAAAAAGGGAAAAAAATAGAAAAGCTTTTAGAGCTTGCTCAACACGTCGGCCTGCAAAGCAAACAGCGTTTCCCCACGCCTGCACTCAACCGTTGGCTGGAGGCTGCCATGGCAGCGCATTCCACCCCTCTGGTTGGGGGAAAGGCCTTTCGCGCTTATTATTGCTCCCAAGTGGGGGTTTCACCGCTCTCTTTCCAATTTGTCTGCAACTTTCCGGAAAAGCTCCTTGACTCCTACCGCCGCTACCTCTCCAACAGCCTCAGGGAGAGGCTGGGGTTGCAAGTGCCTTTTAAAATGTGGTTTAGAGAGCGCTCCGGTCGGCGCCGGCGTTTGGAGCAAGTGGCACGCATGAAAGCCTTGAAGCGCCGATAAGCGCCGAACAAAGACGAATTGCAACACAGCATGAGCTTCAGCAAAATGGGCCTTAAGCCCTATGCGGGCAAAAGGAAGGCCTTGCCGAAGAAGCATGTTGACAGAGGGCGGCTTAGCGCACAGATTGCCGCTCGATGTCTACTTATAAAAAGAAGCAGAAAGAACTTCGCTCACCGGATGCTTTCCAAAAAGCGGGACAAGAAGCCATTCCCTGGTTGGTCCACAACCAAGTCCGCTTGTTTATAGGCGCCCTCCTGCTTGTTATAGGAGGAGCAGGGGTGGCCCTGTGGGTTTATTTAGGCCAACGCGCTGAGCTCCAAGAGGCAGAGGCTTTTTCCATGGCCTTGGAGCCCTTTATACCTCCCCTCGTGCCTGTCGAAGGGCAGGCCGCCAAAACGCCTGCAGAGCTCAACGCTGAGTTGCTCAACTCCCTGAAGGCCTTTGAAGCACAAAGCCAAGGCAAAACGCCTGCTGCCCGCAATGCCCATTTGCTTTTGGCCTATGTGCATTTGCAATTGGGGCAAGCTGAAGAAGCCCTGGCCGCCGCAGAGCGGTTTTTGGCCAACCTCCCCCCGGGAAACCGAAACCCTTTGCGCCTCTCCGCCCTGGAAGCCAAAGGCTATGCTTTGGAGCAAAGCAAACAATATGCATTGGCCTTTGAGGCCTTTGGAGAGCTTGAGCAAAGCCATGGACAGGAAGAGTTGAAAGGCAAAGGGGAATACCACCAGGCACGCATGTTGCTTTTGCAGGGGCAAACAACAGAGGCCTTGGCTTTGTTTGAAAAAGTATCCGCCTTGGAGGCCTCCAAAAGCGAAGTGGTTATGCTTGCCAAACAACGTGCGAAAGCACTTTTGGAATCCAAGCTGATGACGACGAAACCCTCTGCAAATGACGAAGCCAACAATGAAGCAAAAAATGAAGCAAAAAATGAAGCAGACCTTGAAACAAAGAGCGAAGCCAAAAGTGAAGCAAGCTAGGTTTAAAGGTGGGCATTGGTTATTGCTGACAGCATTGCTGGCTTGCCGCAGTATACCGCTTAGCCAATTTTCCCCTGGGGAAGCGGACGCGGCAAACTTGTTTTCTGTGGAGTGGGCCACTGAGTTGGTGGCCCCTGGTTTTTTGGAATACCAGCCCATGGAATTTGCGACGCCATGGATAGATGCTGAGAAGGGCCAGGTTTATACCTATACGCGGGATGGGGTTGTGCGGGCCATTTCTGCAGGGAGCGGGAAAATTTTGTGGGCTTCCAAACCCATGGGGAAGGCTTTTGCCGGAATAAGCGGGGAGGGTGAGTTGATATTTGTCCCCGGAGGGGACGGTATATTGAGGGCACTGCATAGGGAAAATGGCCAAGAGAAATGGGCCGTAGATATGGGAGAAGAATGGTTAACGCAGCCTGTGCTGGCCGATGGCAAGTTGTTGGTGGTTTCTCAATCCAACGCTTTGTTTGCATTGGAAGCGGAGACAGGACAAAAACTGTGGCAACACCGCAAAAAACAACCTTCGGGCTTTTCCGTGCGCGGTGCTTTTTTGCCCGCGGTTTTGGGCTCCACCGTCTACCAGGGCTTTGCGGATGGCAGCCTGGTGGCACTCCGTTTGGCGGATGGAGAGGTGCTTTGGGAGAAAAACACAAGCCCTACGGGAGGGACCCGGTTTTTGGATCTGGACTCAGGGGCTGCATTTAGCGCGGATGGCACGCATATGTATGTTGCCAGCTATAAAGACGGTTTATTTGCCATCCGCACGCAAACGGGCGACTTTGTGTGGAACCAACGTTTGAATGCGGCCACCTATGTGGCTTTGCGTGGCAACTTGCTGTTGACGGCAGGGGGCTTTGGCATTTCCGCTCATTCTGCTGAGGATGGGGTACGCATTTGGAATACGCCGGTGTTGACGCCGCGGCCTTTCACCGCCACACGCCGCAGCGCCGCCGGAGACAAGGCCAACTCCGGAAGGCTCCCCGCCATTTATGCGCGCTGGTTGATGGTGCCCACCTCAGGCGATCTGGGTTTTTTTGACATTGTTTCGGGCAAACCCATGGGCTATTGGAACCCAGGCCAAGGCATCTCTGCCACCCCGGCTGTTTGGGGAAATTATGTCTATGTTTTATCCAACTTGGGCCACCTTTATGCGCTGAAAATGGTGCCCTGGTCCTCCTAAGAAGGCCCCTTTATAAGCCCCCAAACGCTGCGCCCTGCAGAAAAACGCAAAATTGGCGTTTCCCCGCTTGCCCCCTCCCCAAGTGAAAACCCCATGGGCAGCTTATTATTTAAGCCAGTTTTTATGTTTTTTGGAGTTTAGTAGTTATAAAGTTATTCGGGTCTGAAAGATCTAACGCCTTCGCTTCGTTTTTTTACTCAAATCCCCCATTGGCCACGCCTATGCTCAATTCAGCGAAAGGAAACAACGAATCTGCCGGGCTTAAAGTTTGGCGCCACGCAAAGCTCTCTATTGCATTGTTTTTATTATCTCTTTGGGGGATAGTTCTGGTGTGGGGGATCAACATGTATCGCAACCATGTGGAAAATACCTCCCAGATGCTCAAGCAGATGAATTCCGCAATAGAGGACCAAACACGCAGCCAATTTCGTCTCGTCCAAACTTTTTTGATGGCGATTGACGGATGGCTGATGCAAAACCCAGAATCCACAGTTATCAACGAAGCATTTTTCAACAGCTTTGCTTATTCAGGAAAATTTCGAAAGGAAACCGGCTTATTTGTAGATTTTTATGCCATTGATTCTCAAGGCAATATTTATAATTTGGCTTCTGACTATCCAAAACCCAACAAGAAAGAAGCATTAAGCCATACAAAAACATTGAGCCATAAAATAGCATTAGGCAATGTTCGCGACAGGGAATATTTCAAAGCTCTTTCCGGAAACCATGGCTCAAACATTTATATTTCGGCGCCTCTCAAAGGTCGGGTTTCGGAGGATTGGGTTATTCCCGTTGTTTTGCCACTCTCCATGCCGCGACATGGCGTGGAGATGTTGTTGGTGGCCATTAAACTGGACATATTAAATGGCCTCTATGAGCAACAACGCATCAAACCCAGCGGTAGCGTTGTTTTGTTTAAAGATGACGGCACCTTGCTGACACGCTCACCTTCTAAAGAAGGTGTTTTAGGCAAAAGCTATCCTCAAGACATTGAATATTTCTCTCAACATGAAAAACATTCCACCATTTGGATGTTTGATTCCACATTTGACGGCAGAACGAAGCTCATCAGCTATGCCCCCCTGGAAGAGTTTCCCGTGAGTGTGGTGGTTTCCGTCGATTATCATGACATATTGAAAAGCTTTTGGAAGAATTTTGCTGTGCTTTTGGGTTTGGCTGTTGTTGCGAGTGTGGCTATTTTATTAGCAGGAAAACAGCAAATGCGTTTATTGGCTGAACAAGCCACGTTGAATATTGAAGTGTCGCGTATGGCAACGATCGACCCTTTGACTGGGGTTTTAAATAGACGACGTTTTATAGAGTTGATGGATCATGAATTTGCGCGTTCACGTCGTTATAACAATCCATTGTCACTGTTGATGTTTGACTTAGATCATTTCAAAACCATCAATGACACCTATGGCCACCAGACGGGGGATGAAATTTTGATTGTCTTTGCCAATGTTGTCATAAAAAATTTGAGAAATGTTGATTTTTTTGCACGTTTTGGCGGAGAAGAATTTGTGGTTTTGTTGCCACAAACCCCCATTGAGGCGGCAAAACATTTGGCCGAGCGGATTTGCAAAATAATTAACCAGCTGCGTGTTCCCATCCGAGGGAAAGAGCTTTCTTTTTCAACCAGCATTGGCATTGCTGCCCTTCAAGCTGCCGATCTAAAACCTGAAGAAATTCTTCACCGTGCAGATAGATCACTGTATGATGCCAAAAACAACGGCCGCAACCAGGTGGGCACCATAGAATTAGAACAGCAATAAATATTGAGAACCCAAAGCTCTGGTGATAGGGGGGGCCTTCAGTTGATCAGGAGAAATGGCATTGAAACTTGGAGAACTGGCGGGGAGATGTGTCGCCGTTTGAGGACTGGGCACTAAAACACAATGAATATTGTTAGGTTAAGGGCAGGAGCCCTCAGCATTTCGGATGTGGAGCGCTTGTTGGATCCGGGGTGTCAGCTTGTACTCGACGCCTCATCCATGAAAAAGGTGGAGGAGTGCTATCATTTCCTTCAACGCTTTGCGCGAGACAAAGTTATTTATGGGCTCAACACCGGTTTTGGGCCCATGGCACAATATAGGGTGAAGGAGAATGAAATACAACAATTGCAATATAACCTTATACGCAGCCATGCGGCCGGAACGGGCAAAATATTGCCGCCCATTTATGTCAAAGCCACCCTGATTGCTCGAATGGCCTCCTTGCTGCGAGCACATTCGGGTGTGCACCCTTCAGCCATTGAGTTGCTGGCTGAGCTGTTTAACCGCGACATTTGTCCCGTCATTTTTGAGCACGGTGGTGTAGGTGCCAGTGGGGATTTGGTGCAGCTGGCGCACCTTGCCTTGTGTCTGATCGGCGAAGGCGAAGCCATATACCGTGGGAAAACCATGCCTGTCAGTGTGGTTTTCGAGCAAGAGGGGTTGCGGCCTATTTCCATATACATGAGGGAAGGGTTGGCGCTTGTCAATGGCACCTCAACCATGACGGGCATTGGAATGGTCAACCTGCTTAGAGGGCAGCGGCTGTTGAGGTGGGCCATCCGAGCATCAGCCGCGGTTTGTGAAATTGTAGGCTCCTTTGACGATCATTTTTCTGAGGAGTTAAACCGCCTCAAACCTCACAAAGGGCAGCTGCACGTTGCGACACAAATGCAGCGACAAACCCAAGGAAGCCGAAGAATAAGGAGGCGGTGTGAGCATTTCTATAATGGAAATTGCCAGAATGTTTTCAGTGACAAGGTGCAGGATTATTATTCCATACGCTGTGTGCCGCAGATATTAGGTCCGGTATATGATACCTTGCAAAATGCGGCAGAAGTGCTCAGCACGGAGCTCAACGCCGTAGGCGACAACCCCGTGGTGGATCCGCAAAGCGAGAACATATACCACGGCGGAAATTTTCACGGCGACTATGTGGCCTTTGAAATGGACAAGCTGAAAATAGCTGTGACGAAGCTTGCCATGCTGGCCGAGCGGCAACTCAATTATTTGATGCACGATCGCATCAACAACCTCCTGCCCGCCTTTGTCAACTTGGGCAAACCCGGCCTCAACTATGGAATGCAGGCGGTGCAGTTTACGGCAACATCCACCACCGCCGAATGCCAAACCTTGGCCAACCCCATGTATATACACAGCATTCCCAACAACAACGACAACCAGGACATTGTCAGCATGGGAACCAACGCCGCCAATATTGCCCGCACCGTTATTGAAAATGCCTTCCAAGTTCTAGCCATTGAGCTGATGGCCATTGTGCAGGCCATCGACTTTCTGAAAATACATGAGCAATTGTCAGAAAACTCACAGGAAACCTATAGGCAAATCCGCACATTATCGCCTCTATTTGTGGAAGACACCCCTAAGCATTTAGATATACAAAAAATAACATCCTTTCTGCAGGAAAATGGATGAAGCAAAACAGCTGAACTTTTGACTTTAAAACGGCTCCCCCTCCTTTTTAAAAAGCTTTCCACTTCACTTCTTTGTCAGAAAACTCACAGCATGCAAGTTTATGGATGGCTAACAAGGCCAAATAGATCAGAAAATACAGGTGTTATTTCCGGTTTTAGCATGAGATGATGTTAATAAAGCCAGATGTTCTGATTTATTCCAAGCAAAACTGTCGCCTAATATTTCGGCTGTTTGCGACCTTGGCGGCGGGGTATAAGGGCTTGCGTAGAAAGATCGCCGCCGCCAATGTGGTGGAGTGAGGCGTGGGAGCCGCAGGCGACCTAGCCGAACGGAACCCGAGGCGCTTTTGCGCCGTAGCATAAACAGGCCTGTTATATGACGTTTTTTTGCCCTCATTTCAAAACGCCCACGCCATGGACGGCGTGGACGCATAGTACATGGTTTTTGCCAACTTCCCTATGAGCTTCGCTATGTGTGTAGCAGCAGATCAATTCAACATAGAATATAGAATATAGCCCAACCCAGAAAACATGGCGCTTTTTTTCAAGGTGCGTCTAAAGGCGAAGAGAAGCTCAAGAAAACTCAAGAGGGCAATAATGTCCGTTGTTGGCTTTTCCAAAATCCCCTCCGAAACACCCAGGCGTTTTTATGCCCATTCCACTGGCCGCGAAGACTGCGCCGACTGGCAACTCCTGGCCGCGCATTTGGGCAATGTTGCCCAAATGGCTGCTGAGTTTGCCGGCATTTTTAGCGCCGAGGGACTGGCTTTTATTGCAGGCCTGTTGCATGACTTTGGAAAATATACGCAGGAAGTCCAGCGCCGCATTGCCGGCGAAAACATTCGCGCCGAGCATGCGGTGCAAGGCGCGCAAACAGCCATCCAACACTATGGAGAGAAACGGGGCACGCTTTTGGCCTATGTCATCGCCGGGCACCATGCCGGGCTTGCCAATGGGCGCGAGGGCCAAACACGCGCCTCGCTGAAAGAGCGCTTGGCGCGCAGAGGCATTCCAGAGCTGCTGAGCGCGTGGCAAACAGAAACCTCCTTGCCCAGGCAATGCCCATTGCCTCAGGGCTTCAAGCCGCATGCCGAATTGGCCATGTTCCAGTTGTCCTTTCTCACCCGCATGCTTTATTCCTGTGTCGTTGATGCTGACTTTCTCGACACCGAGGCGTTTTATGACAGCATAGAAGGCCGCCCTTCACTGCGCGAGAGCGGCCCGCCGTTGACGGCATTGCAGGCCAAACTCAACACCAGGCTGGCTGCATTTAAAGCCGACTCTGAAGTCAACCAACTGCGCAACCATATTCTCCAGCACGTGTGCAAACAGGCCGCACTTCCCCAAGGAATGTTCTCTCTCACCGTGCCCACCGGCGGCGGGAAAACATTGGCTTCGCTGGCATTCGCCTTGGAGCATGCGCTGAAATATCAACTTCGGCGCATTGTCTATGTTATCCCCTTCACCTCCATTATTGAGCAGAATGCCGCCGAGTTTCGCAAGGCCTTTGGTGAATTGGGCGAAGCGGCGGTGTTGGAGCACCACAGCGCCTTTGACAATGACACCATAAAGGAAAAACACAGTCGCGACAAATTGCGCCGTGCAGCGGAAAACTGGGACAAACCCGTCGTCGTCACTACTGCTGTGCAATTTTTTGAAAGCCTCTTCGCCGACCGCTCCTCCCGTTGCCGAAAATTGCACAACATTGCCGGCAGCGTCATTATTCTCGACGAAGCCCAAACACTGCCGCTCAAATTGCTGCGCCCCTGTGTGGCAGCCATTGACGAGTTGGCGCGCAATTACCGTTGCAGCGTTGTGTTGTGCACGGCAACACAGCCGGCACTCAACGCCAATGAAGGCTTTAGCAACGGACTGACGAATGTCCGTGAGTTGGCGCCTGAGCCCAAGCGTTTATACCAACAACTGGAGCGTGTGCGCGCATGCCACGTTGGCGAGCAAGACGACGACGCGCTGGCAAAACGCCTCAAGGAAAGTCCACAGGTGCTGTGCATTGTCAACAACCGCCGACATGCGCGCGTGTTGTTTGAAGCCATTCGCGCGGAGCCCGGTGCGTGCCACCTCTCCACCTTCATGTGCGCCCGCCACCGAAGCCAAGTCCTCAAATCCATCCGCGAGAAGCTTCGTCCTGAAAACAACCTCCCGTGCCGACTCATTTCAACCTCACTCATTGAGGCCGGTGTGGACGTTGACTTCCCCTATGTGCTGCGTGCCGAAGCCGGGTTGGATTCTATTGCCCAAGCGGCAGGCCGTTGCAACCGCGAAGGCCTTCGCGCCCGCGACAACAGCCTCGTGCACATTTTCCGCGCCGACGCATGGCCACCTCCTCCGGAATTAAAACAATTTGCCCAGGCCATGCGTCTGACGCTGAGGCACCACGCCGACAACCCGCTTTCATTGGATGCCATCCACGCCTATTTCCGAGAGTTATATTGGCAAAAAGGCGCGGAGGCGCTCGACTCGCACAACATTCTCGGCTTGCTCAAAAATGGCGGCATTGACGGCATGCCGTTTGAAACCGTGGCCAGGCAATTTCGGATAATTGACAACCTGCAACGCCCCATTGTTGTGCCATTTAAGGCGGACGAAGAAGGAGAAAGTCCCGTCAAAGCCTTGCTGCAGAAGTTGCGTTTTGTGGAAAACCCCGGCGCCATCGCCCGCGCCCTCCAACCCTATGTGGTGCAAGTGCCCGAATCCATATTCCGTGGCTTGCACCATGCAGGTGCGGTGCAAGCGGAGGAGGAGAAGCGTTTCGGCGAGCAATTCATGGTGCTGGCAAATGAGTGCCTCTATGACGCACACATGGGCTTGCGCTGGGAGAATCCGACGTTTGTGGAGGCAGAGAAGACGACGTGGTGATGGCAACTGAAATAAAAAAAACATCTGCTGCACTCACATTAAAAACGTTGTGTCGTCCGTGGAGCCTATGTAGATTCCTGATGTTCGGATTTAAGAATTTACAGTGTTGTCTTGGGTGAGTTGTCTTCATGGTATGTTTGAATTGAAACAGCATTCACAAAAAGCATAAGTCGCGCCCCGCGGGCGCATGGGGGTTTTGTGGCATACGGCATTCGTTTATACCTCTCCGGCGAGCGTGCCTGCTTCACCCGCCCGGAAATGAAAGTAGAGCGCGTTTCCTATGACGTTATTACTCCATCTGCCGCGCGCGGCATTCTGGAAGCCATTCACTGGAAGCCGGCCATTCGCTGGGTGGTGGACTGCATTCACGTTTTAAAACCCATACGCTTCGAATCCATCCGCCGCAATGAGGTGGGTGCAAAGCTTTCTTCCAGCAATGTCAGTGGTGCAATGAGTGCTGGAAAAATCAGCGACAAGTTGTTTGTTCTGGTGGATGAGAACCGCCAGCAGCGAGCGGCAACCATATTGCGCGATGTGGCCTATGTAATAGAAGCACATTTCGAGTTGACTGAGCGCGCCGGCGCAGAGGACAACGAAGGCAAACACCTGGACATTTTCAATCGCCGTGCGCGCAAAGGAAAGTGCTTTCACATGCCCTGCCTCGGCGTGCGCGAGTTTCCGGCGATATTTAAGCTCATTGAACCGAATGCAACATTGCCGCCAAGCACCTTGCCCGAAAACGAACGCACCAGGGACTTGGGCTGGATGCTTCACGACATTGATTTCAAGCATGAGATGACGCCGATGTTCTTCCGCGCCCACATGAAAGACGGCGTCATTGCGGTGCCGCCACTGTCCAGTGAGGAGATAAAGGGATGATCCTTTCCGCGCTCAATGATTATTATCATCGACTGGCGGCGCAGGACAAAGTGCCCGCTTTCGGCTATAGCGACGAGAAAATCAGCTATGCTCTGCTGATTTCACCGAATGGCGAAGTGAAAGACGTGCTGGACGTGCGCGACACTTCGGGAAAAAAGCCGTTGCCGGCACCGCACACCGTGCCGCAGCCCACCAAGCGCACAGTGGGAATTAAGTCGAATTTTCTGTGGGACAAAAGCAGCTATGTGTTGGGCGTCAGCGCCAAAACCAGCGAGCGCACAGCACAAGAGCACGAGGCATTCAAAAACGCACACCGCACTTGGCTTGCTGACAGCGATGATCTGGGTTTGAAAGCGCTGCTGAAATTTTTCGACAACTGGTTGCCGGAACACTTTTTCTCGCTGTCGTGTTTCAAAGAAGAAATGTTGGATGCCAATTTCATTTTCCGTGTGGATGACGGCTCACGACAATATTTGCATGAGCGGCCTGCAGCGAAAATGCTGCGGACAAAACTTTTGGACGAAGGCGAAACAAAAAAAAGTCTGTGTTTGGTGACAGGCGAATGCTTGACGCCAGCACGGTTGCACCCGGCAATTAAGGGCGTCAATGGCGCGCAGAGTTCCGGCGCCTCCATTGTCTCATTCAACCTCGACGCTTTTGCCTCCTATGGGAAGGAACAAGGCGACAATGCACCCGTGTCAGAAGCTGCCGCCTTTGCTTATACCACGGTGCTTAACCATTTGTTGCGCCGCGGTGAACACAACCGCCAGCGACTGCAAATGGGTGATGCCAGCGTGGTATTTTGGGCCATTGCCGAAGACACCAAAAAAGCAGAACAAGCGGAGGAATTGTTTGCCTTGTTGATGGATCCACCGCCGGATGATCTCTCAGAAACAGAAAAGCTGCACAGCATTCTGGACGGTGTTTCCAAAGGCCGGGCGCTGCATGAAATGAACCCTGCTCTCGACGGCGCCACGCGTTTTTATGTGCTGGGTTTGGCGCCCAATGCCGCTAGGCTTTCCATCCGCTTTTGGCAGGCCGACACACTGGCGGTGTTTGTGCAACGCATTGCCGAGCACTATCGCGACTTGCTGCTTGAGCCGCTGCCATGGAAAAGTGAGCCGGCATTGTGGCGACTCCTATATGCCACCGCACCATCGCGCGACGGCAAAGCCAAGGCAGAAGATATTTCACCGCTGCTGGCCGGTGAAGTTATGCGCGCTATTCTAAGCGGCAGTCGATATCCGCTAAGCCTGCTGAGCAATGTCATCATGCGTTTTGGAGCGGATGGCGACATTTCTGGCCTGCGCGTTGCGTTATGCAAAGCCGTGTTGGCACGTAATGCACGTTTGAATCATCAACCCGACAAGGAGATACCCGTGAGTTTTGATTCCTCTCATTCTAATTCGGCCTACCGGTTGGGTCGCCTGTTCGCTGTGCTGGAAGGCGCACAGCGGGCTGCGTTGGGCGACCAGGTGAATGCCACCATACGAGATAGATATTATGGTGCTGCCTCCGCCACACCCGCATCCATATTTCCGGTGCTTTTGCGCAATGCGCAAAACCATCTGTCCAAAGTTCGAAAAGAAAAGCCAGGGCTGGCCTATGTGTTGGACGCTGACATAGGCGAAATTCTAAAAGAGATGGGCAATTCCTTTCCGAAAAACCTGTCAATGGAAAGCCAGGGACGCTTCGCCATTGGCTTCTACCATCAGCTGCAGGCCCGCTTTTCCAAAAAAGACAAAGAGAAACCCACCGCCGACACCGCCACCGAAAACGCCTCAGGAGAATCACCATGACTGCACTCGCTCACCGCTATGAATTTGTCTATTTGTTCGACGTCACCAACGGCAACCCCAACGGCGACCCGGATGCTGGCAACCTGCCACGCCTCGACCCGGAAACCAACCGAGGACTGGTGACGGATGTTTGCCTCAAGCGCAAAATTCGCAACTTCGTCATGCTTGCGAAAGACAATGCCGCCGGTCACGCCATTTATATGCAGGAGAAAGCCATTCTCAACAACCAACATAAACTGGCCTGGGAGGCACTGGGAATTCCACCGGACGCCAAAGACAAATATAAAAAACTGCCAAAGGACGAAGCGAAGTCGCGTGAACTCACCTTCTGGATGTGCACAAATTTTTTTGACGTGCGCGCCTTCGGTGCGGTGATGACTACGGGCGTCAACGCCGGACAGGTGCGTGGCCCTGTGCAGTTGGCCTTCGCAAGCTCAGTGGACCCAGTTATTCCACTTGAAATTTCCATCACCCGCATGGCAGTGACAACCGAGCGCGAGGCGGAAGAGCAAAGCGGCGACAACCGCACCATGGGCCGAAAGCACATTATCCCCTATGGACTCTATCGCGTGCATGGTTTCATCTCCGCCAAGCTCGCCGAGCGCACCGGTTTTTCCGATGACGATCTGCAATTGCTGTGGAAAGCACTTGCAAACATGTTTGAGCATGATCGCTCGGCAGCACGCGGCGAAATGGCAGCGCGCGGTTTATATGCATTCAAGCACGCCGACGCGCTCGGAAATGCACCGGCGCATGAGCTGTTTAACAAAATAAAAGTGGAGCGTGTGCGTGGTGAAGACGGCACACCGGCACATGGTTTTGGAGACTATAAAGTGACGATAGACTCCAACATGCCGGAGGGAGTGGAGTTGCAAAAACCATTCGGATAAAAACACAGACGACATATGAACAGGACATGGGTTGTACGAGGTTTTTGGAAGTCCTGGCAGGAACTGAAATATGAGTGAAGCCCCCGTTCCCCTCTCCGCCCTCCAGCACTACCTCTATTGTCCGCGCCAATGCGCGCTGATTCACATTGAACGCATTTGGAGCGAAAACCGTTTCACTGCTGAGGGTCGGTTGCTGCATGACAAGGCCAACCAACCGGCAGTGGAAAAACGCAAGGGTGTGCGAGTTGTCACCGCAATGCCACTGGAGAGCGAGGCGCTGGGCATTTCGGGTGTGGCCGATGTCGTCGAGTTTCATGCCACCGCACACGGTGAGCAACCATATCCGGTTGAATATAAGCGCGGCAAACCGAAAGCACACCGCGCCGACGAAGTGCAGCTTTGCGCGCAGGCATTGTGCCTGGAAGGAATGTTGGGGAAACCTTGCCCTGAAGGCGCACTCTATTATGGCAAAACGCGGCGGCGGCAAGTCGTTGCCTTCGACGAAGTGCTGCGCGTTTTGACTTGCCAAGTTATCGCCGACACGCGTGCATTGGTTGAAGGCAGAAAAACGCCACTGGCTACATATGAAGCCAAACGCTGCGACGCATGCTCTCTCATCGACGACTGCCAACCCAAACTTTTGGCACATGGGCGCAACGTGAATGCGTGGCTGCAAAAAATGCTGAACAACGAAGCGACGGAAAGCAAGTGACGGCGCTTGTCAACACTTCGAGGGGAAATGACATGTCTGAAACCACAAAACCTAAATTGCGAGCCATTGAGAGTTTCCTTAAAAAACGTCGCGAAGAGGCAGAACAAAATAAAAAAACTTATGTCATTGAGGTTGTGACTCCCATGTTTGGCGGTGGGGTGGAAACGGGTGAGGTTGACGAAACAATGCCGGTGCGGGCAACGGAAATACGTGGGCATTTGCGGTATTGGTGGCGATTGCTTTATGGGGCAGACTACCCGGACATTAAAAAATTGTTTGACGCAGAAAGCCGGTTATGGGGCAATACAAAAACTCCAAGCAAAGTGGACACCAACGTCATTCAAAATCCTCCTGACAAGAAAGGAAACAAAAACTACTGGAGAGAAAATGCTGGCAGTGGTTATGGATTTGAAAAATTTGGCCCAGAGCTGTATGCTCTTTTCCCCGCCACACAAGGTGAAACGCCTTGTCTCCAGTTGCTGCGGGAGGGTTACAAGTTTAAATTGGAACTTATCTTTTCTTCCTTATTGACGGATAGAGAAAAGCTGGAGATTGAAAATGCAGTGTTGACGTGGATTCGCTTTGGCGGAGTCGGCGCCAGGACACGTCGTGGCTGTGGCGCATTGCATTTGATCGCTACCGAGCCTTCGTCTGAAAATAATATAGACAACACATTTCTGACAAGTATCGATATTTATTTATTCGACTCCGACGAGATGACTCCCTTAACTGCCGAGATGACTCCCTTAACTGCTTGGAATAAGGCACTTGAAATCTATCGAGACTACAGACAGAGTTTTCGTGGCAATAAGCGTAAGAAAAAATTACGAAGCGGCAATGTAATACTTGTTCCCGGTCGTTCAAAGTGGCCCGAACCTGATGCGATCCGCGCTATTACTGGTTGTGCTCTGTCCGGCCACTTAGGTCACTCCAAACCAGTTGTCAGTGATATCTTCTTAAACGCATTTCCAAGAGCCGTCTTGGGGCTGCCTATCAATTTTCATTTTTCCGATGGCCCAAGAAAAAAGGCTCCTGCCAAACATTATCTTGATCCAGCCGACGCCGAGCTTTTTCCCAACATCAGTGCTGTTAAAAAAGACAAGCCGCCCTTGGATCGCATGGCGAGTCCTATCATAACAAAACCGATTTTAATCAAGGGCAAGTGGTATCCAATGATTGCTATCCTTCCATACGAACACGCATTGACTATGAATGCACGATTAACCTTTCAGTCAAGCAGAGGAAAAAAAGAAGAGAAAACCATTGAAAAGCAGCATATCTCCGGGCAACGATTCCTTAAAAACGAATTAGTTCCTATGTCTGGCCATTCAAATGCCATTAAAGGATTAATTGCCCATCTTACCAAGAATAGTTTCGTCGAACTAGACATCATATTAAAGCAACAAGAGGTAAAAAATGCCTAACTACCTCCTCGCCATCGCCATTGGCCCCGTCCAGGACTTCATCGCCGCTGCGCGCCGCACACGGGACTTGTGGTATGGCTCAAAATTGCTATCGGATGTCAGCAAAGCTGTTGCCGAAAAATTGAATAATGAAGGCGCCACACTCATCTTCCCCCCAACAGAAACCCTCAAAGAAGATGATAAGGAGAATACCGTCAGCATTGCTAACCAAGTTGTAGCGTTTATTGAAAACACAAACACAATACAGACGCTCGTCGAGCAAGCTAAAGAAGCTGCCCGTGAACACTGGCGCAGCGAAGCGAAGAGCGCACTAAGGATAATACATGAAAAAAATGGCAGCGATCTCATCGATCCGGAAATCTGGCTACAGCAACTCGATGACATATTGGAGTTGTATGCCGCTTGGGTGCCACTGGAAAGCGATGAAAAATATGCCGACCAGCACAAGCGCTTGATAGAGCTACTTAACGCACGAAAAAATACCCGCAATTTTCTCCAAAGCCAAATTTCTGCCAGAGTACGAAAGTCGTTGCTCGACGGTGCACGAGAAAGTGTTTTGCCAGAAGACCCGCTAGACAGGGGCAAAGTAACCGCCTGTTATGCTCTTGGAATCAGAGTTACTCCCTCACATTATTGTGAGCCATTGGATATATCCGGCGTAGTGAAGCGTGTTTGTGGAAGCAAAATGCGCTATCCCTCCGCTGCTCGTGTCGCTGCAGATCCATGGATAAGAAAACTGACGGAATTAGAAACACTCAAAACTCCCAACAACCCTCTCCTTGAAAAATTATGTAATAACGCTGAAAAAATACCAAAGCATCTGATTGGCCGAATTGATAAAAAATACTCACATTATCAAAACTTCCCATTTGATGGCACGTTGCTTTATCTCGACCGTTACCCCAGTATTCTCACAGAGGGAGGCGAAGAAGCTAGCACGGAACTAAAAAATTTCCATCAAGAGCTGTCGAAGCTATTGGAAGGCATAGACGATAGCAAACTCGGTAAACCCAGCCCCTATTTAGCCGTCATCAGCGCAGACGGTGACCGCATGGGCGAAGTTTTGAAAAATGACGCCACACTGGAAAAGCATCAAGCCATTTCTCGCCAGTTAACGAAGTTTTCCCGCGAAGCTTATCGGTGTATCAAAGAGCTGCACTGCGGAGCCTGTGTTTATGCAGGTGGTGACGATGTTTTGGCGCTGGTGCCGTTGAACAAGGCGATGTTGTGTGCCCGAGCACTCTATGCGGCATTTGAAAATGCGCTATGCGACTACCCTTCCCCCCAAGGGGTGGCGACTTTGTCGGTCGGCATTGGCGTCGGACATTTCATGGAAAGCCTGTACGACTTGCGCAAACTGGCAGAAGATGCACTGGATAATGCTAAAGACAACGGGCGCAATAACTTATCTATCATTTTCCAACCACGTGGTGGCAGCCGCTGCACCTGGCACAGCTCCTGGGACACCTCGCCAGTTCAGCGCCTGCAAAGCTGGATAGATGCGTTCAATAACAAAGACTTGCCTAATACCTTGCCTTATGAGTTAGAGCGCTTGCTTTCCATTTATGAGCACTTTCAGGAACCCTTGCTGGAAGATTCTCTGCGCTTGCTCAAAGCCAAAAAAGTGGAGCACGCGGATTTGCGGAACCAGTTCAACAATTGCTCAACCAAAGAATCCATGTCCCAGTTAAACAAGGAGCTGCTTCTGGCTTCACGACTGGCAAAAGCCTTATCAGGAGCTGAATAAAATATGGCTGACAGTTTTGAACTCCAAAAACCAAAGGTTGTCCAGCCTGAAACTATCCAGGCTATTAAGCGCAATTATTTGAACATGCAGCAGGCGTTGATTGACGAGCTGTTTATGTCTATCGAAAAGCATGCGCCGACTTTAGGTTCACACCGTGAACAAGTCTGGAAAAGTTTTTTTGAACGCATTCTCCCTAAAAAATTCACAGTTGAACAGAGCGCTTTCATTATTGATTCAACAGGAAACACATCTAAAGAAACCGACTTGGTAATTTTTGACGAACAATACACGCCCTATATTTTCAGAAACCGAAACATCAAATACATTCCAATTGAAGCCGTTATGGCCGTTGTACAATGCAAAAGCAGATCATTTAATAAAAGGGAAACAAAGAGCCTGAATGCCTGGCTGGAGTCTTTTGATGATTTAAACCCATCAACCCAAGGATGGGCAGGCACAGTCACCCCAGCTCAGGTTATTGATAATAAAACACCCAGCAGAGGAAGAGTTCACCCGCTCAGAATTGTTTGTGGCCTTTTTGACACCACTCCAGAGAAGCTACGGTATTTTGTCAGCTCGCACAACTGTCACCTCCTAATCTGCGCAAGACAGCGTTCGAAGAGCTGTACGCTAAATATTTATCGCAAACACGAAAGGCTGCTGGGTTTGCTAAAAACCATTATTCCTGAATGGAATGAGGAGAAATGGAAAAACCATTCCTCCAAGTCGACAAAATGCTGGAATATTTATCAGAACAAAGGTGCCGAGCACGAATTGATGGGCTTATTAACTTTAGTTTTTGAGCTCAACCAATACCTGATGTGCATCAACAATCCGATGTTATTTCCACACCAAGCTTATGTTGACATGTTCAACAACGAAGATTGCAATCTAGAACAACGGCCCAAGCAAAGCAAAAATACCACATGGTGAAGGAGAAAATCCATGCTCGAAGCGCGACCCATCCAACTGCTTCTACGCCCGCGCGATCCACTGATTTTCCGTGATGGACGTCCCTTTGACTCCTCGCTCCTCACACGCATGACTGTACATCCGTGGCCACCCCCATCCGTCACTGCTGGAGCAATTCGAACTGCACTCTATCGGCAAAGCAGTAGCACACTGACTTCTGCCGAATTGAACCGGCTTGACATCGCCGGAGCGCTGCCGCTGGAGGTTGCTCAAAAACAATTCTACCTGCCTGCGCCGCAGGACTGCTTGTCATTTAGCCTGCCAAACGACACCACCCGCCGCCGAGTGCATGTGCTACGCCCACCCAAAACACCCAACATGAGCGAGGGCTGCAATCTACCTGAAGGCTTAATGCCACTGTTTTCACACCCCAATCTGAATGAAAAAATAAAATCCACTCCCCCTGCTTGGTGGCCATTGAACAAAATGGCGCACTGGCTGAGCAAGAGTCTGCCTGATGATAGTTATGATCCAGATTTTAGACAATGTCTTCCCGCTTTCCCTATTGAAGAACGTACCCATGTCAAACTCAACGCACAAACGCTTGCCAGCGAAAGAGGGTTGTTGTTCAGCACATGCGGAATAGATTTTCGGCAGAAAGAAACAGCCGAACCGTTTGCGCTTGCTTTTTGCCTGAATGATCCAAAAAACGAATTCAACGCACACATAGAAGCCTTGCATGAGCAATTTATCCCGCTTGGTGGAGAGCGGCGATTGGTGCAAGTTGCCACCGATAAAAATACCTCTCTCTGGCAATGCCCTCCATCCATAAAAAAAGCACTCCAGGCACGCCCAAAATTCATTCGTATGGTATTGGCTACTCCAGCCATTTTCAAAGCCGGTTGGCGCCCCGACTGGCTGGCGCCCAATAACTGCGGCTCTGTGCCTGGAACAGAGGTTCAAGTTAAGTTGATGGCTGCCGCCATTCCCCGTTACCAGTCAGTATCCGGCTGGTCACACGGCAAGAATGGCCCGCAACCTAAAGCCACTCGAAAAATGGTTCCCGCCGGCAGCGTGTATTTCTTTGAACTTGATGACCCGTCTAGAGCGACAGAATTGGAAGCGCTATGGTTGCGCCCAATTTGTGGTCGCTCGGTTCTGGAACCCGGTTGTGGCCTAGGCGCCGATGGCTTCGGCTTAGCTCTGTGGGGTATTTGGTGAAGAGCAGATAAAGGAGATTTTCATGAACAAGCAAATGCAAAATAAAATGTACTGGCTGCATTGTCTGTCACCGCTGCATGTAGGCGCAGGCGAAGGGGCAGAGTACATTGACAATCCTATTATGCGTGAAAAAGTCACTGGTTGGCCGTTTGTACCCGGGTCGAGCATCAAGGGCGTCATTGCCGCCCGTCACGGTGCCGGCGACGAGAAGAAACGTCCCGATAACCCTCTGCTAAAAGCGGCATTTGGTAGCGGTGGAGCCGATCAAGCCAACGCGGGCGCGCTGATTTTCACAGACGCGCATCTCATCTGTTTTCCGGTGCGCAGCTTGCGCGGCACTTTTGCTTGGATCACCTCGCCGCTGGTTCTGCAACGTCTGAAACGTGACTATTCAGGATTTCCGAAAGAGCTTCCACTGGATGATTTTCAGAAAGAAAAGGAGGTTATTTATGTTGCTTCTGCCGAAACCTTGGCCATGGGAGTAAACGAGAAACAAGGAGGCAACCAGACAAAAGTTTTTCTCGAAGATTTGGATTTAATTTGTCGAGATCAGGAGAAGAAAAAAATTGGTGAGCTCGCCAAACTGCTGGCGGGAATTCTTTGGGCTGGTGATAAACAATGGCATGAAATCTTCAAGAACCGCTTCGCCATTGTGCACGACGAAGTGTTCAGCTTTTTGACGAAAACAGCTACCCAAGTCGACACCCGAATACGTATCAATCCAGAGCAAAAAACAGTTGCTGACGGCGCACTGTGGACAGAAGAATATCTTCCTGCCGAAACCATTCTTGCGGGAGTGGTGTGGCAGGATAACGAGTTGTTGCAGCGCAAAAAAGCAGAATCAGAGTGCAAAAAAATAAAACCAGACGATCGAAAGAAGTATTACAAAGATGAAGTCTTGCAGCTAGGCGGCAACGCTACTATTGGTCGCGGCCAGGTTCGCTGTGTTTTTGAACCTAAAGAGAATAAATAAGGGGTTCGCCATGCAGACGCGACAACAGCAATGGGTGCAGGCGGCTTTCAAACAGGTAGAGGAGTTCGTTGCCCCCTATAGAAACCAAGGAAAACTCCCTAAGGAATTGCCTGTGGCTTTATCCAATTACCGCAGCTTTGCGCTTAGTTTTCCGGCTTTGATTCACACATGCGGGCTGGCGCAGGCTATCGCCTTTGCAAAATATAAAAGCGAACCTCTGCTAGAGCACCTGGAAGGTATTTTGCACACAGATGGGCAGCTAGCTGACCTTAGTCGAACGGTGCCTTTGCAGCACTATATGCTGTTGAGTCAACAAACACTAGATGCTGCCTGTTGGCTTAAACGCTATGCCGAGGCGCTGATTCCTGTCGAGCGGGAGCAATAGGCTATGGAAGAAAAAACAACCATCTCCGCGCAACGCGAAGCACTTGGCGAATGCAAAAAAAGCGAGCATGCCGGGCTGTGGCTTGAACGCTATCTACCCGAACTGAATAGCCCAGGAAGTAGGAAAGAGCTGCTGCCGGTAGCTATTAACGCCATCTCGCGTAGTCTCAACTTCTATAACGCCGCCTTTCAACGCCGTCAAAAACTGTATGATGATAAATATCGAAAAACAGTGAAAACCGATGACAATCGTCTCATTATCGGCTTAGGCAACGCCAGCGTATTAGAAACCGGCTTAACATTACACCACACCTACGGCACGCCGATCATCCCTGGCAGTGCACTTAAAGGGCTGTGTGCTCATCATGCGAGAGAGCGATTTTTTAAATGGTGTTCTAATAATCAGCGATGGCTTGAGTCTGAAGAAGAGTCCGAGTACTTAAATGATGCCCAATATCTTTTCATTTTCGGCAACGAAAAAAGTGGCGGTCACATCATTTTTCACGACGCTTGGATCGTACCAGAATCCTTATCAGGGTCGTTAAAAGCAGACGTAATGACCCCACATCACTCCGATTATTACAGTCAAAAGGGTGGATGTGCGCCTACTGATTTTGATTCACCCGTTCCGGTTCCATTTTTATCTGTCAGCGGCACCTTTGAAATTATCCTGAGTGCCGCTTCTGCCGACGCCGATGGCTGGATAGACATTGTTTGGACAATTCTGAAAGATGCACTGGAAACACGCGGCATCGGCGGGAAAACATCCAGCGGCTATGGCCGGATGATTTAAGAGACAATGAAGGCAGGAACATAACTCAAAAACTCTGGGGGAATTTCGCTATGCGCCGCCAACTCAACACAGTCTATGTCACAACAGAAGGTGCTTGGTTGCACAAGGACGGCGCCAACTTGGTTATGGAGGTTGACAAAGAAGTTAAGAGGCGGCTTCCCGTGCACATGCTTGAAGGGGTGGTTTGTTTCGGGCGCGTGCTCGTCTCTCCGCCGCTGCTGGGTTATTGCGCTGAGCAAGGCATTTGCGTCAGCTACCTCACGCCGAATGGGAAATTTCTCGCACGTGTCGAAGGTCCAGTTTCGGGCAACGTGTTGTTGCGGCGTGAACAATATCGCGCAAGTGACGACGAGACACGTTGCTGTGCCATTGCGCGCAACCTGCTTGCAGGAAAAATCCACAACCAGCGCGCTGTTGTTGGGCGTGCGTTGCGCGACTATGAATTTGACGAACCCGTGCACACCACGCTGCAACAGACTCAAAAGCTGCTCATGCGCAGTATAGACAAGCTACCGCATAAGACACGCCTCGACGGTTTGCGCGGACTCGAAGGCGAAGCCGCGCAGCGCTATTTTGAAAGCTTCAGTCATTTCATTCGCCATGAGCACCCGATGATGCGTTTTAGCGGTCGAAACCGCCGCCCCCCGCGCGATGCTGTCAACGCACTGCTTTCGCTTTTCTATACATTGTTGACGCACGACTGTCGCTCAGCGCTCGAAACTGTGGGGCTTGACCCCGCAGTCGGATTTTTGCACCGTGACAGGCCGGGACGTCCAAGCCTTGCGTTGGATTTGGCTGAAGAGTTGCGCCCGTTGTTGGGTGACCGATTGGCGCTGTCGCTGATTAACCGCAAACAAGTGAATGAGCACAGCTTTCGTTGTCTGGACAATGGTGCCGTGTTGCTGAGTGAGGATGCGCGCAAAACGGTTTTGGTGGCCTATCAGGAGCGCAAACAAGAAGAGTTGAAGCACGCATTTCTCGATGAAAAAGTGCCCATCGGCTTGCTGCCTTATTTGCAATCGCAATTGCTGGCCAGACACTTGCGTGGAGACATGGATGCATACCCACCTTTTTTATGGAAATAGTGCAGACCCCCCATGATGGTATTGGTTAGCTATGATGTTGCCACCAGCGAAGCCAATGGCGCTCGCCGCTTGCGTCGTGTGGCACGTGCCTGCCAGGACTATGGCCAACGTGTGCAATATTCCGTGTTTGAGGTTGAAGTGGAGCCGGCGCAGTGGACACAATTGAAAGCCCGTCTGTTGAATGAGATAGACCCGGAACGAGACAGCCTGCGGTTTTATTTTTTGGGAAGCAATTGGAAGCGAAGAATAGAACACGTGGGCGCGAAAGCGGCGTTAGACCTCAGCGGCCCTCTGGTTTTCTAATTGGATTTGTGCGCGAACCCATAGTGCCCGATGAAACCACCGGAGGTTCGCGCAGGCATAACTGAAGAATATATTTCGACTTCAACCCACCAAGAAAAAAACAACTGAATAGACGACATGCATGTTGAGTACGTTCGCAAAAATGATTGGGTTTTGATTTTTGAACCAACATGTTAGGTTGTCGGAGTCGCGCCCTCACGGGCGCGTGGATTGAAACACAGTTGCCACAAATCAGGCGCCTTTGAATTTTGTCGCGCCCTCACGGGCGCGTGGATTGAAACACACTTTTTGCGACTCCTAAAAGACTCTCCAGAAGTCGCGCCCTCACGGGCGCGTGGATTGAAACACACGCCTGAGTATGTCATGGTCTCCCAAATAATGTCGCGCCCTCACGGGCGCGTGGATTGAAACAGGCATCTTTGACTCATTTCAAAGCAAACTGTAGGTCGCGCCCTCACGGGCGCGTGGATTGAAACATTTATTATTCTACCATAATTGTTATGTTTAAGCTGTCGCGCCCTCACGGGCGCGTGGATTGAAACCGTTCGCAATGGCTTCCTCCACTGTCTCCCCGTCGTCGCGCCCTCACGGGCGCGTGGATTGAAACTCTTTGAAAATGTGCAAGCCTGGCCATTGCGCCCGGTCGCGCCCTCACGGGCGCGTGGATTGAAACTCTGACGTGCGGGTCAGAGATGGCGTCCATAATTGTCGCGCCCTCACGGGCGCGTGGATTGAAACAAGGAGCTGGGCGATGCCGAAAAAGTATTATTTGCAGGTCGCGCCCTCACGGGCGCGTGGATTGAAACTGCTGGTACATGCGACTCATGGCCAGCAAGCGCAGGTCGCGCCCTCACGGGCGCGTGGATTGAAACACAACACCAATGCCGCTCATAATATATGCCTCGGTCGCGCCCTCACGGGCGCGTGGATTGAAACCTCAACACCAAGCTCCTTGAAAGCACCCTGCTCTGCGTCGCGCCCTCACGGGCGCGTGGATTGAAACTGCACGGTTTGGGAAGTGCGCCGGGAAAGAAATTTGTCGCGCCCTCACGGGCGCGTGGATTGAAACGAAGTTATAGGAAATGTTTTCGACAACCCGGGTTTTGTCGCGCCCTCACGGGCGCGTGGATTGAAACGCGTAGATGATGGTTTGTCCATCGTTCACAATACAAGTCGCGCCCTCACGGGCGCGTGGATTGAAACATACGGGGCTAAGATTATGTACGAGCCCATTGAGAGTCGCGCCCTCACGGGCGCGTGGATTGAAACTCCTCCCGCTCGTGCGACTGCTCGGAGGAAGCTGTCGCGCCCTCACGGGCGCGTGGATTGAAACGCGGCTCTGTATGCCATTAAATTTCGGCGAAATTGTCGCGCCCTCACGGGCGCGTGGATTGAAACCTGGGAGAGGCCGCCGTAGACCGCATGACGCAAAAGTCGCGCCCTCACGGGCGCGTGGATTGAAACCTCCTCAGTCAGCAACATTGAGCACCTCCAGCAAGTCGCGCCCTCACGGGCGCGTGGATTGAAACTTGTCTGCCACCACGGAGGAGGCGGAGCTCCACGTCGTCGCGCCCTCACGGGCGCGTGGATTGAAACTCCGGTATCTTTGCAATTGACTCCTTGTTCTCCTCGTCGCGCCCTCACGGGCGCGTGGATTGAAACTTCAGTTTTACTTCTGCTTTGGCTGCTGCTCCCTCGGTCGCGCCCTCACGGGCGCGTGGATTGAAACGCTCCAGTCCCCGCACACGCTGCATATCCACGTGAGTCGCGCCCTCACGGGCGCGTGGATTGAAACGTCAAGCGCCATTCGCAGGCGTTGCAGCTCTTGGGTCGCGCCCTCACGGGCGCGTGGATTGAAACCTTTCGTTGCTCACCAATTCCACTTCATTCGTTTTGTCGCGCCCTCACGGGCGCGTGGATTGAAACATGCTCAGTCTCCTTGCCAAATTCCATCAGGCCTTAGTCGCGCCCTCACGGGCGCGTGGATTGAAACTTTATATAGTAGCATGTAACTTCTTGATGTGGCAGAGTCGCGCCCTCACGGGCGCGTGGATTGAAACTATACTCTGGATGAATCGTTCAGGGGTATTTTGGTCGCGCCCTCACGGGCGCGTGGATTGAAACGTTTTTCTTGAATCTGACTTGCCAATTTTGAAAAAGTCGCGCCCTCACGGGCGCGTGGATTGAAACGCACGGACTCCGGCAGGTAATGTAAGACACACTGTCGCGCCCTCACGGGCGCGTGGATTGAAACAACAAAGGTGAACTCGATTATTGACGGTGTTGAGCGTCGCGCCCTCACGGGCGCGTGGATTGAAACGGATCTCATACGCAGGTCCAGTTGGTCCAAGGTTGGTCGCGCCCTCACGGGCGCGTGGATTGAAACACGATGCAGGTGGCGCTTTGGACAATCGTTTCAGTCGCGCCCTCACGGGCGCGTGGATTGAAACCGCCAACACAGTATGTCCCGCCACGCATCTGATGCGGTCGCGCCCTCACGGGCGCGTGGATTGAAACTGGTATTGGAGCGCTATACGTTTATATGTTTGCCGAGTCGCGCCCTCACGGGCGCGTGGATTGAAACATTCACATTGACTCGATGACGGATAAAGAAGGGTTGTCGCGCCCTCACGGGCGCGTGGATTGAAACTAAACCCTCAGCCTCCAACTCTTGATGAGATAACGGTCGCGCCCTCACGGGCGCGTGGATTGAAACAGCCGCATATTCGCGCCACGAGAAAGTCGCGTTGTGTCGCGCCCTCACGGGCGCGTGGATTGAAACATTTTTATGCATTTCTTCCGGGGACACTTTAAATGTCGCGCCCTCACGGGCGCGTGGATTGAAACCTATAGGTATTGCTGGCCGCGTTGTGGCACTCGTGTCGCGCCCTCACGGGCGCGTGGATTGAAACGCCTCCTGCGCGACGTCTTCCGCGAGGATGAAAAGTCGCGCCCTCACGGGCGCGTGGATTGAAACCGTCGCCACAAGCAAATGACACTGGCGGTCCTATCGTCGCGCCCTCACGGGCGCGTGGATTGAAACTATGCTGAGCTGAAGTCTGGTTCTGTTGCGGACGTCGCGCCCTCACGGGCGCGTGGATTGAAACCATAATGAAACATGTCTTAGCTCGCGTGTCTCATGTCGCGCCCTCACGGGCGCGTGGATTGAAACATCTAGGGAGCGTTGGGTTAGCCTGGCGCTCCCGGTCGCGCCCTCACGGGCGCGTGGATTGAAACATGCTCTGTGTTGTCGTGTCCCAGTCGCAGCCGAGGTCGCGCCCTCACGGGCGCGTGGATTGAAACTTTATTACTCATGAGGCCTCCCAGCTAGGCCGCAGGTCGCGCCCTCACGGGCGCGTGGATTGAAACTTGTCATCCACGACACAGCGATGTTTTTGGCGTGGATGTCGCGCCCTCACGGGCGCGTGGATTGAAACGCTGAGCGTAGAGGCAATTATCGTGATGTCATGCGGTCGCGCCCTCACGGGCGCGTGGATTGAAACTCCTTTGCCTCCTCTTCAGTCAGCAGCATTTTTGGTCGCGCCCTCACGGGCGCGTGGATTGAAACTGCAGGGTATTGGTTGGCCTCTGCTTGTGGTCTGTCGCGCCCTCACGGGCGCGTGGATTGAAACCAATGTATGCGTACACCGAAAAATACCTGGACCCCGTCGCGCCCTCACGGGCGCGTGGATTGAAACTTTCGCGGAGCGCAGAGGCAACATGAACGACGTCATGTCGCGCCCTCACGGGCGCGTGGATTGAAACCATCCGATGCCGCGGGCCGCGCCCCATTCTGCCCGGTCGCGCCCTCACGGGCGCGTGGATTGAAACTCTGAAACCAATTATTTATTGCTTCCGGATTGTATGTCGCGCCCTCACGGGCGCGTGGATTGAAACAATCATATCTCCTCCGTGCCATCAAAATTCGAGGGTCGCGCCCTCACGGGCGCGTGGATTGAAACTTTCGGACACCTCCCGCTGTGCTGTAATGTATGGTCGCGCCCTCACGGGCGCGTGGATTGAAACCCCTGTCTCCCAGAAAGACAGTGGCACGCTCAGGTCGCGCCCTCACGGGCGCGTGGATTGAAACGGGTCGAAGTCGTGGCCTTCAATCATCCCCATCGTCGCGCCCTCACGGGCGCGTGGATTGAAACTGGCCGTGCTTGTCCTCGTCCCATGTATAGCTTGGTCGCGCCCTCACGGGCGCGTGGATTGAAACACCCGAAGAAATTAATGAAATTAAGTTGGTGGGAGGTCGCGCCCTCACGGGCGCGTGGATTGAAACTGAGTTGGTGAACAAACCTATCAGCCTTTGCGGAGTCGCGCCCTCACGGGCGCGTGGATTGAAACACGGACGATGCGCTTGTCTGGAGCCGAGAGCCGGACGTCGCGCCCTCACGGGCGCGTGGATTGAAACGGCCAATGACGCAGCATGGACACGCCAAGACGTGTCGCGCCCTCACGGGCGCGTGGATTGAAACTCTTTTGCCTCCTCTTCAGTCAGCAGCATTGAGCGTCGCGCCCTCACGGGCGCGTGGATTGAAACGTTTGCCTGGGTGTGTTAGTTCAAAATAATATTTAGTCGCGCCCTCACGGGCGCGTGGATTGAAACGGGCGCATGAGCGCGTTGCAGAGCGCAAGGACCTGAGTCGCGCCCTCACGGGCGCGTGGATTGAAACACCTTTACTGAAGAAGATGTTGAAATTTTTGAAAAGTCGCGCCCTCACGGGCGCGTGGATTGAAACTTTTGTTGCCGCTCATTCTCCTTGCCGGAGGATGGTCGCGCCCTCACGGGCGCGTGGATTGAAACTCCCAGAGTGAGGTCTCTTTTTATGGCGCGCTGGTCGCGCCCTCACGGGCGCGTGGATTGAAACTCGCTTGTCAGCTCGGCAATTTTGCTGTCCTTGCAGTCGCGCCCTCACGGGCGCGTGGATTGAAACAGCTCGTAATGCGGCTTCGGCATCTCGAGCACCTCGCGTCGCGCCCTCACGGGCGCGTGGATTGAAACCAAATGTCGTCCTCCGTCATCCCCACGCTCAAGAGTCGCGCCCTCACGGGCGCGTGGATTGAAACTTTTGTATATTTCTGATTTTTACCGTCCTTCCAAGTCGCGCCCTCACGGGCGCGTGGATTGAAACCATCTTGGGAGCAAGCGATGAATAACGAAACCGCAGTCGCGCCCTCACGGGCGCGTGGATTGAAACGGCGCATCTCATCTTTAAAAGTCTCCCAGTCGTTGTCGCGCCCTCACGGGCGCGTGGATTGAAACTTCGTGTATTCATCCGCTTTCTCTCTCGCAAAATCGTCGCGCCCTCACGGGCGCGTGGATTGAAACGGTTGATGAGACTCTCATTCCCGGATACACCCATGTCGCGCCCTCACGGGCGCGTGGATTGAAACGCTCGTGGGAGTCTTCGCACGCTGCGCGAGTGGTGTCGCGCCCTCACGGGCGCGTGGATTGAAACGCAAAGAGAACTCTGGAATGCTGTGGATGGGACGGTCGCGCCCTCACGGGCGCGTGGATTGAAACTTGTACATGTCGAAAAACACATGGCACACCTGGGAGGTCGCGCCCTCACGGGCGCGTGGATTGAAACATCTTTGCGACGAATGCATGACTAAACCGTACCGGTCGCGCCCTCACGGGCGCGTGGATTGAAACTGTTGTTTACGAGAACGACAACTTTTTATGGAATGTCGCGCCCTCACGGGCGCGTGGATTGAAACACTCGCTTTCTATCCACCATTTGTATACATCGTGCGGTCGCGCCCTCACGGGCGCGTGGATTGAAACTTCAATTTCTTTTTTGGCCTCCAGGAGATCCGCTGTCGCGCCCTCACGGGCGCGTGGATTGAAACTCGCTTTGTCGATGCGTGCCTGCACAGCGGCCCAGTCGCGCCCTCACGGGCGCGTGGATTGAAACTCTCTATTATCGATAGCCTACCGCCCTCGCCGCTGTCGCGCCCTCACGGGCGCGTGGATTGAAACCTCACATGTAAATATTCTGCAATATGAATGTAAGGTCGCGCCCTCACGGGCGCGTGGATTGAAACTTGGATGTAGCTCTGAAAATAGCAAGGACTGTGTCGTCGCGCCCTCACGGGCGCGTGGATTGAAACCATCACTGAATCGCTCAATTTTTCCTTTCGGCTTTGTCGCGCCCTCACGGGCGCGTGGATTGAAACTTCGCTGGTGTGTGCATGGATTGTTGCTTCTGTGGTCGCGCCCTCACGGGCGCGTGGATTGAAACGGAGGCAGGCATCAAGCTTACGCGGTGCGACGTTGAGTCGCGCCCTCACGGGCGCGTGGATTGAAACAATCCAGCATTGTTTTCGCTCGTCATGGCTTGCGGTCGCGCCCTCACGGGCGCGTGGATTGAAACATTGCAGTGGAAAACGTCTCAGCTTTGCGTGGAGTCGCGCCCTCACGGGCGCGTGGATTGAAACTTCTGTTTCTATTCCGAGCTGTGGACTCCAGACAGTCGCGCCCTCACGGGCGCGTGGATTGAAACATGACATGCCCATATTTAGACGACAGAAAATGTAGTCGCGCCCTCACGGGCGCGTGGATTGAAACACCTAGACGGAGACGTATACGGAGACGAATACGTGTCGCGCCCTCACGGGCGCGTGGATTGAAACGAAAAGGTAATAACCTCCCGCACCAGACGTTTGGGTCGCGCCCTCACGGGCGCGTGGATTGAAACTTCCAAAAAGCTTCAAACCAATCTCCTCTCCGTTGTCGCGCCCTCACGGGCGCGTGGATTGAAACAGCGCAGGAATATGGGAGACCGCATAGCGGGCCGGTCGCGCCCTCACGGGCGCGTGGATTGAAACCTTAAACGACAGCCGTTATGTATTTCCTCGCCAAAGTCGCGCCCTCACGGGCGCGTGGATTGAAACAGCATGGGGCTTTAAAACAACAGCCCTGCCGGCGGTCGCGCCCTCACGGGCGCGTGGATTGAAACTGAAGGATGCCATAGAAGACATAATCCCAATTCCCGTCGCGCCCTCACGGGCGCGTGGATTGAAACACATCGCTCGGGCAAATCGCTTTTTGGGGTTTTTGGTCGCGCCCTCACGGGCGCGTGGATTGAAACATTTCCCACTCGTCATCTTTGCCGACGCGCTCGAGGTCGCGCCCTCACGGGCGCGTGGATTGAAACCATGCTTGTCGCGGGTAACATAGGCGTAGGTTGTGTCGCGCCCTCACGGGCGCGTGGATTGAAACCTGCGGCGACGCTGGGCTAAGGCTGGCGGCCTAGTCGCGCCCTCACGGGCGCGTGGATTGAAACCAGGCTCTATAGTGCTGACGTTTCTCGCCTCTTTCGGTCGCGCCCTCACGGGCGCGTGGATTGAAACGGCGATATGGACATTGATGCCTTCCTATTTCTGAGTCACGCCCTCACGGGCGAGCGTACGGAATAGGCGCCTGTATGGCGCGCTATGAGGCGATGTTGGCACAAAGAGACAGAGAGGCAGCTCAAGCCATGGTTGGCGCACTTGAGAGGCCAAAAGACAATCTGCGGCAGCCAGAGAGGCGGAGAGGGGCTATGTCGAGACCCCAAAGTCGGCAGAGCAAAAATTTAGAGCAATCAGCAGGGAGGCGGTGCGCTATGTGCAAGCCACTCCAAGCATTGGCTCTTGCGGCTTTGACGGCGACGGCTTGCGCCTCTGGAACGCGGCCAACGTTGGTGGTACAGAGGCCGCAAGCAACAGTTCCTGAGGCCCTCGTACGTTGCTTGAAAACCATGTCGAGGTGGCAAGGCTATACCACGCGTGCGCCGCAAGACACAGAGGCCTCGTTGGCGTTGTACGCTCAACACAGCAGCCCGCCCCTCAAAGTGGGCCCGCGAGGTGAAGAGGCAGCGGGAGGCAAGTGGGCTAAGGAGCGTTGCTGTGTCCGGCAGAGCGCAGCCCAGCATCAATGAGTGTTTTGATGAGCGACTGACGGGTGATGCCGATGCGGAGAGCCTCTTTGTCCAAGGCGGTTACGGTCCACCCGGGAAGATCAAGCGTCAGGCGCTGCATTTTGTTTGGGCGAAGAGGGTTATTTTGGTCAAAATATTCCATGACACTTTCGCCCTCGTCAAACTTGCGATCAAACTCTTCAGCGCTGATTGGCTTTGTTTTCTTCATAATATGCAACCTCCTCGCCGCGGGAGCGACGGGCTGAAATGATGCGTATCTTGTCTCCACGCTGGGTAAACACGACGGCCCAACTTTTATTGTAAACACGACCTATGGCCAAAAATCGCTCCTCCTCAAGGTACTTTGATCTCAAGACGATGAGGTTTTCATCGTCCCAAACCGCAAAAGCTTCTTTAAAATCAATGCCATGTTTGATTTTATTGCGTGCTGATTTCTGCGGATCAAAATCAAAATCCATATAAAAATAATATTGTTTTAATATTATTTCATCAAGAAAAAATGAACAGGGGGGTGCTTTTGCTTGGCCTGCAGCCGCCGCATAGCCAAAATCTGGGCTTTTATGCTGAGCGCCAAGCATAAAGCAGATGGTTGCTTTTGCGCGCAACATGGACAAAGCCTGCGTCACTCCCTCACGGGCGCGTGGATTGAAACCAGGCCTTGATGCGCTTAGTGCTCAATAGCTTCAGGTCACGCCCTCACGGGCGCTGCGGATTGAAACTGGCGGCATAAATACAAGAGGGGAGGGGGGAAGCGAGCCTCTTCCGCGTTGCGCCAAGAGAGTTTAAAACGCCAGCGGTTGCTCGTATCAAAACATTTTGGTGCCATCCGCGTCCACAGCAATGTCCGCAGGGTGTCGACAACGTGCAATGCCGCTTTGGCCGTTGAGATGGCCGGCATTGGGCTCACCTATGGCGCTCTTATTTCTCATTTCCTCATAAAACCTTTGCCCTCAAATGGCTTCAAACAAGAAGGCTGGACAAAGCTTGCTTGAAGCCGCAAACTCGACCCTCATAACCATAAAAGGCATATGAAAGACACCACCATAAGGACAGTTGATCAACTTGTCGAAAAGCTTTTGGCCATCAGAAGCAAACGCCTGGGGGCACACCTCAAAGCCGAAGTATTGCTCGTTGCATCCGAAATCCGCCCCGGTCTGGATGCTGCCATCCGCGTGGAATTGGAAAAACTCAAACAAAGCAAAAAAATCTGCAAAACACTGGCCATATGCCTTGAAACCATAGGTGGGCACATTGATGTTGTGGATAGAATACATACGGTGCTGCGGCAGCACTTCGACGAAGTCTATTTTGTGGTTCCGGATTTTGCCTATTCTGCAGGTACAGTGCTCGCACTGTCGGGGGACAGAATATATATGGATTATTATTCCGTTCTGGGCTCTATAGATCCACAAATTGAAGATGCACAAGGCGCTCTTGTCCCCGGCCTGGGCTATATTTCAAAATTTGAAGAGCTCGTTAAGCGTATAGATGAGAAACCACCCGGGAAGGCTCAAGCGGAAACCGCCTATTTGCTCAATAAGTTTGATCCAGGCAGGCTGTTTTTGCTGGAGCAGGCCAAAAGCCGATCCATAGCCCTTCTGGAAGAGTGGCTCTCTACATATAAATTTAAGGATTGGACTAAAACGGAAACCGGCCAAAACCCTGTGAATGCTCAGGCCAGAAGAGAAAGGGCACAGAAAATAGCAGATGCACTGTGCAACCCCAAACTCTGGCACTCACACAGCCGGGGAATAGGCATTGCCGAGCTGCGAGGGGATAAAATAAAACTCAAAATTGATGATTTTAGCGAGGAGAGGGCGCTTGAGGAAAAAGTGCGGTTATATTATGATCTGGCTATCGACTATCGCAACAAACTTGGCGCCCGAAGCATCATCCACACAGAGCGCGGATTAAGGAGACTATAATGCAAAGAAAAGGCTCATTCCAAGAGGAAATGGACCGCATTCTCGATCAGTCGCCAAGCAAAGCCAGCCTTTGTGAGATGCTGGAAAACATAGACAAAATACAAGAGCTGATCGGCAAGCCCAAAGAATTTGACTATAGACTTCCCTATTGCGGAGCAAAAACAATAGGCATTTCTGAAAAATGGAAACTGTGAAGGCTGTTCACTTTTTCAAAAAGGAGCTTTCATGAAGCTTGCCCAACCATGGCTGTGGGGAGCCTGCCTGGCCTTGCCTCTGCTGGGGTGCCTGCCTAAAGCCCAACCTCAACACCAACCTCCAAACCAGCCCTTGGCCTACCCCAAAACTCAACCGGAATTCCCCCATGTGGAGCTCGTGGCAGAAAAACCGGATGCGCTCTGCCAGAATTTGGGCGCGGTGGTTAGCTCCGCCTATAGTTATGATCCTCACTTCCACCCCAAAACCACCGAGGATCAAACCCAAGAGGCCATAGACATGGCCTTGGATAAGGCCGCTGAGCAAGATGCCACCCACTTGCAACTGCTTTCGGTTTTTATGACGCCTCGCACCCATGAAAAAACCGTTGTGGCCATAGGCATTGCCTATCGCTGCACAGAGCCTCACCCACAGGCCTCTTCTCCTTCGGAAATACCTCTTCCTCTGGGGATGCCTTCTCCTTTGGAAATGCCTGCTCCTATAGAGACACCCGAGGAGAAACCCTAGGAGACAAAAAACTCCCTACCCAACCCGCCAACAAAGCCAGAGGTACAGAAACCAAAGCAGGGTTGGCCAAAGGAAAAAGGGCAGCCTCATTCCCCAAAATATCCACCCATAGGGTAGGCCCCATGACGATGCAGGAGAGCGCTGCAAGGCTTCCCGTTATGCCCGCAGCAACAGCACCCTCAGCAGTAAACCCCTTCCAAAAAAGACTCAAAAACAACACCGGAAAATGGCTGGAGGCCGCCACAGCAAAGGCAAGCCCCATGAGGAAAGCAATGTTGAGCTCTTGCACCAACGTGGATAAGGCCATCCCCAAAAGCCCCAAAACCAAAGCAGCTAGACGCGATATCCACAACTTGCGGGCCTCGCTTGAAGCCCAAGGCAGCGCTGTTTTCCTGTGCAGCACCTGCGCATATACGTCATGCGCAAGCGTGCCGGCGCCTGACATGGCAAGCCCCGCTACTACGGCCAAAATGGTGGCGAGGGCTATGGCGGCTACAAAACCCTCCAGAGAGGAGCCACCCAGGTTGTGGGCCAGGTGCACAGCGGCCATGTTGTTGCCGCCTCGCATTCCTCCAGAGGCATCAACATATGCAGGGTTGTTGGAAACAAGCGCCAAAGCCCCATAGCCAATGAGAATGTTGAGGGAGAAAAAAAGGGCAATGAGCGCACTGGCCAGCCCCGCAGAGCGCTTGGCCGTTCGCGTGTCAGGCACAGTGAAAAAACGCATAAGCACATGCGGCAAACCCAAAAGCCCCAACGTCAACCCCAGCCCCAAAGAGAGTACCTCCCAGGGGTTTGAGAGCGCAGGGCTTGGCATAAACACCTCAAAGCCGCGCGCAGAAGCCCCTGCAGCTGCTTGAAAAAGCGCCCCCACACCACCAAAACGCAAAAGCACCAAAACAGACAACACGATGGAGCATACAAACATGAGCACCGCCTTCAACACCTGCACCCAAGTGGTGGCCGTCATCCCCCCCAGCATGACATAAACCAACATCAACCCCCCGACGAGTAGAATGCAAAGGCCATAGGGGAGGCCAAACAAAAGCTCCATTATTTTTCCCGCCCCTACCATTTGCACCACCAAATAAAGCACCGTCACCACAAGAGCGTTGGTTGCCGTCATGAGGCGTACCCCTTTGCCCCCAAAACGGCTGGCCACCACGTCCGCTACCGTATAACGCCCCAACGCACGCAGCTTTTCTGAAAACAACAACATCAACAGCGGCCATCCAAGCAAAGTGCCTATAGCATAAACAATAGAGTCATAACCCTGCGTGGCTACCATGCCCGCAGCACCAAGGAAGGCCGCAGCCGACAAATAATCCCCCGTCAAAGCCAGGCCGTTTTGCCAGGTGCCAACACGCCCCCCCGCCGTAAAAAACTCATGTACATTGCGGGTGCGGCGCGCAGCCCTGAAACTCAAAGCAAGGCTTAAGGCGATAAACAACAAAGGAAAAAGGAGCTTCACACCCCACCCAACTTGAAGGCCATTTCCACGCTTTCCCCAGAGGCCTCTCCCCGTGCCCCAGTTGCCCCCACGGAGCTCCTCGGAGCATGCCCCTCAAAGCCCTGCCTCCTCTCCTGTGGCCCTGAAAGAGGCCGTGGGGCACCTTTCAAATTTTTGCCTGGGTTGTCCTGCATGCCCTGCCTGTCTTGCGTGTTGGGTGTTGGCCCCACCTCCTTGGGCGTGGGAGGTGTTTTGGCCGAAGGCATAAAAGCATAGAGGAGGCCAAGGGCAGCTCCTGCCACAAACACGCCAAGGCCACAGAGAATGGAGAGGGGAAAGCCCCCCCATTCCGCCCGTAGAGCCTGCGGCGCAAAGGCAATGAGGGCATAATAGCTGCCTGAAATAAGAAGAACGAATATGGCAAGGCACAAAGGCAAGCGCATTTGAAAGCCTATAGCTTAGAGGGTTGCTTTAGCCAAAACCTTAAGTTGCTTATGGCTTTAAAAATGCTTGGAATACCCGCAAAAAACAAAGCAAAACAACAAAGCAAAAAAACAAAAAAGAGAAGAATGAGAGCAATAGGGAAGCCACTCCCCTTTGTCTGCCTCATGGTCCTCAGCATGCTCACATGTGTTTGTGTGCTTCTCAGCAGTTATTGGGTGCATGTTTGGGTTATGCGTGAGAATAGGCTTCTGGGAGTGGCACGTTGTGGGTGCCTCACCATTTAACCATTTTTGAGGGTGTGTTTTGTGCACCCAGGGCTTTTTTTATGGGCTGTATGCTAGCGAGTTTTTTATCCACAGCACTTGCAACACTTTCCTGGTCCACCGAGGAGGTGCCTGCACGAGGCAAGCAAGAAGTTTTTTTCAAACTCAAAACCTCTTCCGCCTGGCAGCTTTCAGCGGAGAGTGCCAGTGGCACCTCTTGTGTTTTGGTTGGGCGTGTGCATGGACCCATGGAGCGCTCTGGCCAAGTGGGGAAAAGCAACTGTCAGCTGAATGTGGTTTTGGAGGAGGGCGACTACCGTTTGCTTTTAGAGTCTCTGCCCAATGGCCAGGGGAAGGTGCGCCTGTCGGCAAAGCCTTTTGAGGAAATAAATGTGGAGCCTGTGTTTTTGCCGCCGGGCTCCAGCGCCTCGGTGCAGCTTCGCCCTTTGCAGCAGGCGACGTTTTGGTTTGAGGTGAAAGAGGCGAAGGCACCCAGCATACGTGTTGTTGGAAAAACGCTTTGGAAGGCGGCTTTGCGCAGGAATGGCCAGTGGTGGATGGGGCAAACCCCCTCGTTGAACACAAAACACCCCTCGGGCATGCGGGAGTTGTTTTGGGCAGAAAACCTGGAGCCAGGCGTTTATGCCTTGCAGCTTTGGGGCCTGGCTGCTGAGAGCACCGAGGCCAAAGTGGATGAGACGCTCAGCGTATACCATGAATATTTTTCCCTCTCTAAAGAGGGTTTTTTAAGGTGGGAAATACCCGCTTCAGGTGTTTTGAGTTTAGGTTTTGCTGAAGGCATACAAACCGCTTTGCTGCGCATAGATGCTCAAAAAGACGCCAAAGTGCGCATGCACTCTTATGGGTCGCAGCTGGAGAGCAAACTGATTCGACGGCTTGACGAGCAGGAGAGTTGCACTTTGGATGGGAATGCTTCGGACAAAGCCTGCACCTTCCACCCATGGCAGCAGATGGCCTATATGCTGGTGTTGCGTGGACAACCAGGCGCCACGGGGACAATGGAGTGGTTGCCCAATACAGAGTGGAAAGAGAGAGGCGAGGAGGACAGGGTGCTTGAGAGGAGCACAGAAAAGAGGCAATATTTTTCTTTAGAGAGAGGCAGCTATGCTTTTTTCATAGAGGACTTTCCTCCGGATGAGGATGGGCTCTCCTTGGGTTGTGTGCTTGAGCAAATGGATGAGGGAGGCTCAAGCAAACCCAAGCGAGTGGCTTTTTCAGGTTTAGAGCTTGGCCCTAAGGAGAAGTTTCAGCAGCGTTTTAATTATAATGGGAGCGCTGCGACGCTTTGGTTTGAGTGGTTGGCCCCAGAAGGCAAGGAGAGCAAAGTGCGTGTTGCTGTGGGTGGCGAGCGCGAAACCCATTGCAGTGTTTATGCACTGGGAGAGGATGGACGTCAGACAGCACAACCCAATGCGCAGGGGAAACCCTTCGTTTGTGGTGAGGAGCTTTCTTTGCCCTCGGGCCTCTATGCTGTACAGCTGAATGGCGGACACCCGGGCATTGAGTCCTTAAGCATAGAAGGTGAAACAAGCCGCCCGGAAACGCCTTCAAAACTCCCCAAAGTCAGCTGTATTTTCCCCACTAACTCTTTGGAAAAAGGCCGCTATGGCCTCTCTGCAAACAAAAGCTCGCACATTTTTCGTCTGTTTTCCTGGCTAAAGCTGCCCATAGACACCCCAAGGCCCATACGTTTTGTGTTGAGTGGAAAAGAGAGCATTAAACTCCTGCTGAAAAACCGGCATGGGCTGGCGCTCTATGCACCCTCCAAACAAGCCTTTGGCTGCACTTGGAATGGAGAGCCTGTTTCGGTGAGTGAGGGCGAGTGTCTGTTGCCCGTGGAAAGTGTAGGAGATTTGAGCGTTGAAAACCCTGGAGACAAACCGCTTTCATTTGTGCTTCAACCGCGCATGGGCAAGAAGGCTCCCGTGCAAGCCCAGCGCATGCAGCCTGCCATTCCCGAGTTGGTTGAGTTAAAAGCCCAAACGCCGAAATATTTTTCATTTGAGAGGCAACAGTCCCATGCCATGCTGGTGAAAGTGGGCAAGCCAGGCCTCTACCGCTTGGAAACAACGGGTTTGTTGTCTACCCAATGTGAGTTGTGGACACCGTTTTCAGGGAAAGCCAATGCGGTTGTTGCGCAAGGGCGGGGCAGAAACTGCCTGCTTTATGGCTACCTGGAGAAAGGCAGCTATTTGGCCAAAATTACGGCCCAGGGGAAAAGCAGAGGGCGCGCGGCTTTGTTGCTTTCGGAATACCCCTCCATAGAGGCGGCTGAGGCACATGTATCCAAGGACGTTTTTTCTCCTGTCAGCGCAGGGCATTTGCTCCGCCAAAAAATACATATACCCGTTGCCGGGGAATATATATTGGAGAGTTTTGCAGAAGGGGAGGCCAAACTCTCTTGTCGCCTGGAGGATGCGAAGGGGTGGCCACAGGACGCTTCATTGGAGTGCCGACGGACGCTTAAACTGGAGCCAGGGCAATATTCCTGGACACAATTTCCATTGGAAATAAACAGCAGCCGAAGGACTCGGCTTTCCAAAGTGCTTTCAACAACCGTTTTGTCAGGAGAAGCTGTCCACCCGGTTGAATTTTTTTCAAAGTATTCCGTCAAACTTGGCGAGAGTGGAAAAAACCAATTCAGGTTTTCCCTGCAAGGCCATAGCCATGTGAGTTTTTTCCTAAGCAACAAAATGCAGGCACGTCTCTTTCTGGAAGAGGAGGGGAAGGAGCCGCAATTTGTCGAGTTAATAAAACCCAACCCGCTGGCAACCGACGGGTTTTCTGAGGATGAAGAAGAAACAGAGCCGTCCTATGTTGATGAAGATGAATATGAAAACGCTGAAGAGTCAGACGAGTCAGAAACTTCATATGCGTCAGCCAGACAAACTCCCTCAGCCCCTCAACCGAGAGAGCCTAAGGAGCCACCAGGCATTGTGCTTCCCTTGAAGCCGGGCCGTTATTTGTTGGTGGCGGAGCACAGTTTGGCTGATGTGGCTGTGGATTGGAGCTTGTGGCTTGGAAGCTCTGTTTTATTGCCGGGAATGAAGAAAACAGTTCCATTGCCGGCCAAAATTCCCATTGGGCTTGCTGAGGCGGGACTGTTGTCTGTGCGTGCAGACAGCCCTGTGCGCAGCCGCTGTCAGCTTGTGGATGAGCAAGGCAAACTGGTTTTAGAGAGCCACCCTGACTTGCCTGATTGGAATTGCTCCTTTACACAAAAACTGGGCAAGGGCCAATATGTGTTGCACATTGAAAACCCAAACCGCGCAACAGGAGCCACAGAGTTAAGCTTGCATGTGTTGCCTGTCTCCCAAAAGCCTTCATTTGAGAATGAGCAGGTGGTTTTTTTAGAGCAAAATGCAGCGGAGTTGGTTTTTCCAAAAACGGAAAGAGAGCTTGTTTGGCGAGTGGAAGTTTCTGGGGACACGCTGTTTTCCTGCGCATTGAGCAACGCGCAGGGAGAGCACCTTGCCAAGCAACAACAAACGCGTGAGTGCAGGTTTTTGCTAAGGCCCCAAAAAGAGGAATTCCAACTGCAATTGTGGAGCCAAATGCCTTCTGCAAAGTTAACAGCCAAGTTTATACCTTTGGACATTGCCTGGGGAAAAAAGGCTCAGGACAAAAAAAATGCCGTTGGGCTTCACGTGAAGCGCTCTGGCAGCTATGCCACTGCAAATGGCGCCTTTTGCCTGGAAGAAAATAAGGCAGGTGTTTTGCGCAGCTGTGGCCCTGTTGTCGCTTTGCAGGAAGGGAAATGGGTTTTTGCGCATGAAAACAACCGAGGCATTTCGTTGAAAATGGAAGAGGAAATACAGAAAGAGGCTTTTGCAAGCAAAACTTTGGAGTTGGGCTCAACTCCAAAACTGCGCCGCCTCCTCTCAAAAAACACCTCTATGTTTCTTTTGTGGAGCCAAGCGCAAAACCAAGAGTTGCCTCCCATGTGTGAGTTGGAGGGAGCAAAAGGGCTGAGCAAAAGAAAGAAGGGGAAATGCTATGCCGCAGGCCTGGGGACGGAGGTGCTGGCAAAGCTGTGGTCGCCTTTGGTGCCTTCCATGCCTGTGAGGGCGCAGTGGGGGTTTGTGGAAATGCCGTCCAAAGCAGAGCCTTTGTCTTTTGGAAAAACCCAGACGCGTTTCCCTTCGGGTGTTGGTTTGTTTGCTTTGCCTTCTGAAAAAATAAACGCCATCGACATGGTGCTTTCCCCCCACAGCTGGGCCATATTGCTGAATGAAGAAGGCCTGGTGGTTGACGTTTGTCGAAATGAAAGCCGCTTCCAAGCTTGCTCGCTTAAAGGCAAATCCAACCGCCTGCTTTTAATTTCCTTGGCGGCGAAAGCAGAGTTGTTTGTTGGGCAAACAGATGAAATGCCCAAGCCACTTGTTTTGGAAGGGCTGTTTGAAGCCTTGCCAGGTTTTGAAAAGAAAACAGCCTTGCAACTTAAAGCCTCGCCACAACCGCGCAACTGGAAAGCTATAGGTGCTTTAAGTTGTGTGCTTATGCTTGACAATGGCGATCGCCAAACAGAATGCCAGGGCCACATTCCTCCCCATGTCCAAGGAGAATTAAACCTAAGGCATGCGGACAAACCGTTGAGAGTGGTTGCTTTTGAGAGCAACGCAGAGCGCTCAACCTCTAAGCGTACAGCTTTTGGAAAGCCCATGCCTTTGACAAGCCAGACGGAGGTGCTCCCCAACATGAGGGAAAACTTGCCGACACAGGGCATGTCGCGTCCCTTGCTTCTGCATGAGGATGCGACCATTTATGTAGCTGCGAGTGCTGGTGTCTGCGCTCTTCTGCAAGGCGAAACTTTGCTGGCAACGGATGGCATGGGCCAAGGTTGTCGCATGTTGCGGTGGCTAAAAGCAGGGCGCTATCAATTGGAAGTCCGCCCATTTGCCAACCAGCAGCTTCAAGGCTTTGCTGTGTGGACTCAAGAGAAGGAGTCCACGCTAAAAGAGAAGGTTGGCGAAGAAGAATGGCTGCTTCCCGGGGCTTCAAAACTGTTTGGGTTTTCCATGGCGGCGGATGGCCACTGGGGGCTTGGAGTGCAAGCTGCTACAGAGGCATTTGAGTGCAAGTTGTTTGATGAGAAGCACCAACTTTTGGGAGAGGGTTGTCAGCAATACAAGCAGCTGACCAAGGGCAAATATTGGTTGGCCATTAGCAACCTGTGGGAAAACCAACCTGCCCGCTTCCGTCCTGTTGTTTTTGGCATGGAGGCTGCCCCTGATGAAGTACCTGAAGAATATTTGAGAGATTTGTTTTCACGTGCGGGAGAATCCAATTGAATATTTTAAAACATGTTTTGTCCTCACGTACCCTGTCTTCAAAAACTGTCTTTTCGGTGTGGATTTCACTCTTGGCCAGAAGTGCATGCCTGTGGACTTTGCTGTGGAGTGTGGATTTATATGCTCAATATCAGCCTGCGGATGATGGGCAAAAACCCGCCTCCGCCAAGCTTTTGCCAGAGCAGTTTTTGCGGGGGTATGATCCGGTTACCGTCTATTTTTCAAGCAGCCAGAACGGGAAAAAAGGGCCTGCCGATGATGGAGCCAAAAAACTCCAAATAACCCCTGCATGGCCAGGGGCCTATGTCTGGTTGGATGAGAGCACTTTACAGTTTAGGCCGGCAGAGCCTTGGCCAGAATTGACAGAGTTTCAATTTTCTGCTGCGGGGAAAAAATACACCCTCAAGACGATGGTTTCGCCCCCCCTCCGCATTTCCCCAAGTGATGGAAGCACAGAGTTGCGCCCATTCCGAAATTTGACGCTGACATTCCCTCAAACATTTGATGAGGCTGCATTGAGACGCATGTTGCGTTTCGAGCTCAAAGAGTTGCCTGGGGTGGCGGATTTGCCAGGCGTTGCTATTTCTCGCTATCGCCTGGAGGCCATGCCTCGCGCCTCCTTTGGCCAACCCACGGATTGGGTTGTGAGTTTTGAAGAAGAAATTCCCGAAGGCAAAGTTTTGCTTGTCGAAGTCAGTCTGTCGGCAGCTAACGAAAAAACCCATTTCTGGCGTGCACGCTTGTCGACAAGGCAATCATTTGTACTTCAGTCCGTGCAATGCGGCTCAGCTTCTTTTATGGCTTCAGGCGGAGCAAATGTTGCGAAAGAAGCGGCCTTGGGTTGTGGAAACCGCGGGGATTTGCCTGTCTTGGTGTTTTCTGCGCCCATAGAAAACCTGGACTTAACAACATTTCGAAAATTGGTCCGCCTGCAACCCGCTGTGGCGGATTTGCGTTTTGAAACCTATGGCAAGCGCGTTCAGCTTGTTGGAAAGTTTCTTCCGGACACACTCTATAGAATGACGATAGCACCAGCGCCCATCAGAGATGATTCAGGGCGGGTGCTGCACCAACTGGGCAACCAAGAAGTCCATTTCCATTTGGGATGGAAAGAGTCTTTCCTGCGCTTTAACCACTCCAATGTCATGCTGGAAACACATGGCCCGCGCGTTTTGCCCTTGCGTGGCTTTGGAGACACGGTGGCTGATGTGCGGATTTTTCGGATAAACCCACTGCATGAAGGGCTTTGGCCATTTCCGAACAACCCCCTCTATCTCAACGACAATGAAGCACCACCTTTCCCGGGGGAAGAGCCCGAGCCCCCCTCGTTGCTCAATGAGCCATCCCGAAGAGATATGGTCCAACACATTCGCATGCTGGGCTCTCCTTTGGTGTCCACATGGGTTGACTTGCCCTTAGCTCAACGCAATACGACAACTTTTGGTTTAGATATAGGCACGCTTTTGGATGCGGCTTTGGGAAAAAAACAACCCGGCACTTATCTCATCGGTTTAAGGCGCGCCGCAGCAGGGAATACAGAACGCGCTTTTGTGCGTGCGCAAATAACAAACCTCTCGGTTTCTTCCGTCGAAGAAGCGGGGGAAACAGTTTTGTTTGTCCGCAGACTGGACAATGCGGCGCCGGTTGTTGGGGCAACCGTGGTTTTAGAAGGGAAAACCCCAAACCAAAACAACAAAAAAGAAGAGGTTGTTTGGCAGTCTAAAAAAACAGACGCTCAAGGGAAGGTGGTGTTTTTGCCTGAGCCCACATGGGAAAGCATTCTTCGCGTCCATATAAAACATGGGGAAGACATTTTGGTGTTAAACCCCGCAGAGCCTTTGCCCTCCTTTGCCAACAACCATTGGCATTCAGGCTCTACATGGCTTTATTGGATGTCCAACGCCTTTCGCGTTCCTGAAACCAGCAAAACCATGGGCTTTGTCGTCACGGATTCCCCCATCTATCGCCCTGGGGATTTAATTCAAATAAAAGCCTGGGTGAGAGAGAGAGAAATGGGGAACTTTAAACTCCCCTCCGCTTCGAAAAAATTTAAACTGCTGCTCAAAGGGGAAGACAACAGCTGGGAGTTGCCTGTTACACAAAGCGCCTTGGGCGGTTTGTCTGCCACCTTTGACAAAAAAGACATCCCTTCAGGGCACTATTCAGTGTGGTTGATGGACAGAGGCACCCTCTTGTCTTCCAGGGACATTCAAGTGGAGCCCTATCGCCTTCCAACATTTGAAGTGCAGTTGCTTTCTGAAAACAAGCAGCCCAACGACAAGCCCTTCAAGGTAACGGCGCTTGCACGCTATTATGCGGGCGGCAACTTAAGCAACAACCCCATTTCATGGTTTGTCACCCAACGCCCCTATTATTGGGTGCCCCAAAATATGCCGGGCTTCTTGTTTGCTTCGTCTATGCAATTTGGGCGGACCCCCTCGGTGCAGCCTCAAGAGAAGACGACGCGCTCAGAGTCCTTGGATGAGGCAGGCAGTGCAAGCCTGGTGCTCAATCCACAACTTGACATGGACGGCTCTGCACGCAGCCTCACCATAGAGGCTGTGGTGAGTGGGCCTGATGGGCAGAGTGTTGCCAACTATGCCGAAGTGCGGGTGTTGCCCTCATTCGTCCTGGGAATGAAACTTCCTCGCTTTCTGGAAAAGGCAAGCCACTTGAGTCCTCAAATTGTCGCCATGGGTTTTGATGACAAGTTGCTTGCAGGGCAAGAGTTGAGCGTTCGCCTATATCACCGCGCTTGGCATTCCCACCTTCGAGAGACGAGTTTCGCCACCGGAAAACCTCGCTACCATTCTCAACAAACCGATACACTTGTTGCAGAGAAAAATATTGTGACGAAGGCAGAGCCTGTTGGAGTTGACTTCGCTATAGACAAAGCAGGTGTCTATGTTGTTGAGCTGGTGGCGCGGGATAAAATGGGGCGCGTACAAACTTTAACGGCTGACTTATATGCGGGAGGAGAGAGCCCCGTTGCCTGGCAAAAATCACGTGATGGTGTTTTTGAGCTGAAAACAGACAAGCCCTCCTATGCTCCAAATGAAAGAGCTCGCATTTTGGTGCAAAGCCCTTTTGTTGAAGGGAAAGCCCTGGTGGTGGTTGAGCACCCAGAAGGCAACCAATATTTCTGGAAGGAGGTTGCAGGCTCCAAAGCCACCGTTGAAATTCCGCTAAGCCCCAAAAATACACCCAACCTTCCTGTCCACGTGGTGTTGATGAGAGGCAGAATTGGACAGGGGAAGACAGATGACTCTCGCTATAAACCCATGACGGTTGCAGGCTCCCTTGAGTTGGTTGTTCGCCCTGAATCCAACACCCTCAACGTTCAGGTTGAACACCCCGAAGTTGTAAGGCCCGGGACAAAGCAAGAATTTGTCATCAAACTGACAGATGAAAAAAACCGCCCCCTCTCTGGGGAGGTGACACTGTGGTTGGTGGATGAGGCTGTGCTTTCTTTGGCCAAGGAAGGCTCCCTCAATCCATTGCCGGCGATGGTGTTGCAAAACAGGCCGACAAGCTCCATCCGCGACACGCGCAACAAGGTATTGGGGATGGTTGCAGAGCTTGAAGAAGAGCCTGGTGGCGGAGGGGAGGATGAGATGGGGATTTCCGGCATTGGGGGAGGCTCGTTTGGGGCAGCTTTGGTTCGAAAAATATTCAAAGTTGTCCCCTATTATGCGGAGACTTTGCTGGTGCCCGCTTCAGGAAAGTTGGTTGTCCCCATTCAACTTTCGGACGACCTCACCAATTTCAGTGTTCGAGCCATTGCCGTTTCGGGTGCCAACCGTTTTGGCTGGAAACGTTCAACCCTGAAACAACGTTTGCCATTGCTGGTTCAACCGCAGTTGCCACGTTTTATTCGTTCAGGTGACGTCTTTTGGCCAGGGGCTTTGGTCCGCACCATTGAAGACGGAGGAGCTGTTGAGGCAGATATACTTGTGAGTGGCTTGGCTTCTCCTGCTAAACTCAACAAAAAATTTGAATTGGAAAAAAACAAACCGGCAACCGTTGCTTTGTCATTGGAAATTCCAAGCACTTTGCCATCCAATGTTTCAAAACTGACCATTCGTTCAGGCGTCATGCGCACAAAGGACAAAGTGGGGGATGTGTTTCTTGTCGACTTGCCCATTTTGGCAGATCGCCCCCCGGAAAGTGCCGCAAGCTCATTCTCGCTTGCCCCAGGAAAAACAGAGTTGGCCACTTTCCCAGAAGCCCCACGTGAGGGGAGCGCAACCCAAAATTTTGTTGCAACCAACCAACCCGGAATTTTGGAGGCCGCTGCAAGTTTCAATTATTTGCTGAGCTATCAGCATGCTTCTTTGGAGCAACGCATTGCTCGAATGTTGCCGTTGTTGTCCTTGAAAGCTTTAACTCAATTGCTAGGCTTTAAATCTCCAGCCCAAAATGTGGATGATTCTGCAGAAGCGCTTTTGCTTTCCATTCAACAACAGCAAGCAGAGAATGGTTTGGTTGCTTGGTGGCCTGGAAGCGAAGGAGACATCGGGTTGACTGCATCTGCTGTTGAATTCATGGTTGCAGCTCAAAAATCAGGTTTCTCTTTGGATGGGGATGTTTATAAAAAAGCTTTGCAAGCCCTGAAAGCTTCTTTGCGAAGCAACTATGCTGGCTTGTGGAGTGCTTATCGCTATAACCAACAAACATCATCACTGCGTGCATTGGCCGTGGCGGATTCTTTGGATGACAATTACCTTGTTGAGTTATTCCACCAACGCAAATCCATGGATGTTGCAAGCATTGCCGATTTGGCCATAGCAATGCACAAGCGAAAGGAGCTTTATTCCAGCCAGCTTGAGGAGCTGAAAAAGGAACTTTGGCAAAGTGCCATATTTAAGCTGGTCAAAGGGAAAGAGGTGTTTGATCGCCTCCAGAACGATCGCCAAACCTGGGGGGCCTATCTGGGCTCGGCCACAGCAAGCTTGGCTGTCGTATGGGAGGCTTTGTTGACACTGGACTCAGAAAACCCCAAACACCTGTTGTTGAGAGAGGCTTTGCTCTCAAAGTCCAACATGGTGCGAGGGTTTGGTGACACTTATGCCAACCGACGTGCACTCAATGCGCTGGCTTTATTTTTAAGCCAACCTCAAAACTTGCAAGCCAGCAGCCAGCTGGAAATTGAGGGCATAGGGAAGTGGGTATTGGATGGAAAAAACAAAGTCGTTATTTCCGACACAACCTCCACAGAAAAGAAATATGCGCAGCTGGAGGGAGCAGCACTTCTTTTGCGACAGCAGATGAAATTTATTCCTGCTGAGACGGGCGACAAAATAGATTCCAAGCAAAGTGGTTTTGTTGTCTCAAGAAACATGACGCACATACAAAGCCCACCTGCACATTATGAGGATTTGCGTGGAACAACACGCGAGCTTAAAATGGGAGATGTTGTTGAGGTGCATGCCAACTTGTCAACCAGCGAAGAGAGGCATTATGTGGTTTTTGTTGTGCCCTTTGCTGCCGGCCTTGAGTTGCTCAACCCTGCGTTGCAAAACACTTCGAGCGAAGCCATAACCTCTCAAACCGACAGCACCCCAGCCTCTTATGTGGAGAGAAGAGACTCTGAAGTCCGTTATTATTTCACCTTGCTGCCCAAAGGCTCCCACAATTTCCACTTCCGCCTGCGTGCAGCCTCCCAGGGAAATTTCATCCATCCACCGCCTTATGCTGAAATGCTTTATCAGGATGAGATAAGGGGCCGGGGCCTGGGCATGCGTATACGTGTTTTGGGAGAGCAGGAGAAATAACGTTGAGCCCAGTTGTTTCTGCCGCAAAGAGGGCTGGGCTTCGGCCTTATGCCAAATGGCTTTTGGGCGCCTCTTTGTTTTGCATATTGGCGAGCGCGGTGGTTTGGTTTTCTACAGGGGACGAGTTGCTTAACCCGGTGCCCTCAAAGTTGTTCCAAGACAGGCATGGAAATTTCCTGGGGGAGTTTCCCACCCCAGAAGAGGAGTTGGGGTTTTGGCCCATGCCGGATGAGCTTCCACACAAGCTGGTGGTTGCCACACTCTATGCGGAAGATCGCCACTTCTATAAACACAGTGGAATTTATTGGCCCTCCGTTGCACGTGCATTTTGGCAAAACTTGAGAAACCGACGAGTCATTTCAGGTGCCTCCACTTTGCCGATGCAAGTGGCGCGCATGCAGAAACCTCGAGCGCGCACATGGTTTGCCAAACTGCGTGAGTCCCTTGCTGCCATGCGCCTTGTACGTCGCCATGGGCATGAGCTTTTGCTTCGACAATATTTTCGCGTGGCTCCCTATGGCAACCAATGCCGTGGTGCAGCCCGCGCTTCATTCCTCTATTTCAACAAACCGTTGGAGGATTTGTCCTGGTTGCAGGCGGCATATTTGGCAGCTTTGCCTCAACGTCCAGGGCGCATGTCTCCGTGGACAGAATCAGGTCGAATTTTGGCTTTTGAAAGAGCCAACCGCATTTTGAAAGGCCTCCATGGAGCTGGGCTTATTTCAGAGGAAGATCTGCATGTGGCTTTGCATTCAGAGCTTGCGTTGGCGCCTAGGCCTCAACGCAACAATGAGACACTACATGCTTTGTTGACTTTGTCTTCGCGCGCGGATTTGACAACTCCATTTGCGGGCATTTTCCGCAGCACTTTGGATTTGAACATTCAGATGGATGCGCAGCAATTGCTTTCAAAACAGCTTCGTCAGCTGCGTTGGAGAGATGCGGGCAATGGTGCCGTTGTTGTTATAGACTCGACAAATGGAGAGGTGTTGGCCTATGTAGGCTCCGACAACTATTTTGACACAGAGCACCATGGAGCCATTGACTATGCTGCAATCCAACGCTCTCCGGGCTCCACACTCAAACCTTTCATTGTTGCAGCGGCTTTGGAGACGCGCCTCTATACGGCGGCCTCGGAGCTTTCGGACATTCCGGCTGTTTTTGCTCAGTCAGATGGCTCTGTGTTTCTCCCAGAGAACATGGGATACCGCTATATGGGGCCCATGTTGTTGCGCAATGCCTTGGCAAACTCTCGCAATTTGCCGCTTATTCAGTTGCTGCAAGGCGTTGGTGTAGAGCACATGGTGAGCTTGTTTGAGCAAGCCGGTGTTAAAAACTTAAAATTTCATCCAAACTCCTATGGCCTTTCATTGGTTACAGGGAGCCTGGCCATTTCTCCGTTGGAGTTGGCCAAGCTTTATACGGCACTTGCCAACCGTGGGCAGATGCAGCACCTCACGTTTTTTAAAGAAGCAGCACACCGCCCTCCAATGCGTTTGTTTGGAGAAGAGGCTGCCATGTTGACGGCACATATGTTGGCCGATGCAGATGCTCGACGTCCTGTATTTTTCGCCGGGGGGCCTTGGGATATAGGAGAGGGAGTCGCCATTAAAACGGGGACAAGCCAGGGCTTTAGGGATGCGTGGACCGTCGCTTTTGATGGCAAATATATTGTTGTTGTTTGGATAGGAAACCATGACTTACGCCGAATGAACCGCCTCTCCGGGGGGGAGGCCTCCGCGCCCATTGCAAACAAACTCATGCACAAACTCTCACGGCAAGAGCCTGGCCTAAAAAACAATGCCGACAAAAGCAATGCCAACCTTCCGCCTTTGCAAGCGGTGCGAAAGGAAATTTGTGCCTTCTCTGGGTTTCGGCCCACACAACGTTGTCCGCACACCAAAACAGAATTTTTTATTGTGGGGACAGAGCCTGTGGACGAATGCCCTTTTCACCGTCAGGTGGCTGTTGATCTGCGCAATGGATTTTTGGCAGGACCGGATTGTCCAAAACAGTTTGTGGAAACAATGCCCATGTTGGCATTGCCCGAGGCCTATGCGGAATGGGCCAGAGAAAACCAACTCCTCATTGCACCTTTGGATGAGTCCCCGCTTTGCCCCCAGGGAAAAATCCACCGCCGCATTGCCATTCGCGAGCCCAAGCCAGGCTCTCGCTATGTGTTTGATCCAAACACCCCAGGAGAGTTTGCGAGCCTTAAGTTTTCAGCCACTGTGTTTCCTCCAGACGAAAACCTCATCTGGCTTGTGAATGATCTGCCCGTATATAAAACAGCCTATCCGCACGAATGGCGCTGGCCCATGTCCATGGGAAGGCACCGCATTCGTGCGGTTTTCGAAACAGAAAACACCAGCAGCGCTGAAATTGAGATTGAGGTTGCCGACTGATGGGTTGTGGTTTGGGGTTTAGGAGGCAGATGCTTTGCTGCGCGAGCGTGCCGCAGCTACAGCAGCAGCTTTGGGCTCCTCAGCAATGCATTCTTCATAATAAAACCCAATGGCATCCAACAAATGGCTGGCATGGCCAAAAAAGCCGTTGATCCCTCCAGGCACATCCAACACAAAGCTGTTTCCGCCCTGGCCACCAAAGGGGCCATATTGGTTGCCTTTGCTGGTGGTGAAGGTGAGCTGATCCACGCAATGGCCGCTTTTTCCTTCGACGCGAATAATTTTTTCACCCGGTGCCAAGGCGAAACTGTGGCGACAATCTCCACCTTCTCCACCACGCCTCAGGGAGCGGAGGATTTTTCCATTTTCGAGCCACTCAAATTGAATGGAGTCCACATGTGCCCCAAAAGCGATGTGAATGCGCAATAGAGCTTTTCCTGCTCCACCTTCGCTAAATGCGTCTCCAGTTGTTTCACCATAAAGCAAACTTTGGCTTTGCATTTTAATGCTCCAAAACGAGGCAGGCGGGGAAACCAGGGTTAACATTGCAGCCACCTCCCTTAGGCGCCCCCGCTGATGCTGTGTTAATGTGGCGTAAAGGCAATATGCCGATACGGGCAGGCATGGGCTGCATAAGCACCTGCGCTGGAAGCTGCATAATCCCCAAATGCATGCGAAGCAAGAAACTGTATCATGAAAAATTTCCCCTTTCATGTTAGAGCCTCAAAACGGGGAAAAAACAGCTCTAACCCCCCGTTGAACCTGGAGAGGGCCATGGCCAGAACATCCACCATTTCCATTCCCCTGGGCTATGAGGCCCCCGATTTTTCTTTGTGGGATGTTGTCAGTGAAAAGCACCTCTCGCTGGCAGAATTGCGAGGCCCAAAAGCCACAGTGGTGGTGTTTGCCTGCAACCATTGCCCTTTTGTCAAACATGTGTGGGATGCGCTCTTGTCCCTGGCCAGAGACTACCTCCCCAAAGGGGTGGGCTTTGTCGTCATTAACAGCAACAATTTTAAGGCCTACCCTGAGGATGCTCCTGACAAAATGAAAGCATTGGCTTTGGAGAAAAATTTTCCCTTCCCCTACCTTGTTGACACCACCCAAAAAGTGGCCAAGGCCTATGTCGCAGCATGTACGCCGGATTTTTCTGTTTTTAATTTTAAGCTCCATTGCATTTATCGCGGCAGGCTTGACGGTGCCCGCCCGGAAAATGACATTCCTCCCTCAGGCGAAGACTTAAGGCAGGTGTTGGATTTGCTCCTTGCCGGAAAGCCTGTCCCCACAGAGCAAAAACCCAGCGTTGGCTGCAACATTAAATGGAACCCCTAAGGCACCCTCAAGGAACCTCTAAAGCCGCTCAAGCCTCCGCATGCCCCGCTGCTGCCCCACCCACGGGGTGAGTGTAGTGGGGGGTTGTTTTGAGGCGAGAAGGTTTTTCAGGAAAACTCCCGTGCACAAGCAAAAGCCAAGCATAGTTATTGAGGATGAAGGCTTTGAAGACAACAATGGGAGCTTATACCATGCTGGGTGCTCAAACCATTCTGGAGAAGACGAGGGCAGAGCTTTATTTGGAGGAGGTTGGACGCCTTTATCCCCAATTCTCCTTAGCCGTAGAACGCATGCTGGCCAGACGCGGGAAAGATCTGCCCCTGTGGCCCAACTGGTGCTTGCTGCCCATGCCCGGGTGGTATGCCGCCGTATGCAACGCCTCAGGCTGTCGCAAGCTTCCCCCAGAGAAGCTTAAAGACGTCTATTGGTTGGCCGCATTGGGCACGTGGAATTATACGAAGGGGCTTTGGCGTTTTGGCGCTGCCTTGCAACATGCGCTGTTGGCGACTCCCCATTTGGAGAGCATGCCTTCGGAGTTGTTTTTGAGGTTGCCTGAGTGGAGCCTTTATGTGGAGACACGGGGGATGTATTGGCAAGGCTTTAAGCTCCATGGTTTTTGGGCGCACCTGAATTGGGAGCTCTCCGAGGAGCGGCGAGAGCTGCGGCTGTTGTTGGACAGTGAGCAAGGCATGTTGCCATTGGCACTCTTTTTGGGAAACTGGACGGTGAAAGAAGCCGCGCAAAGGGCACTTGCAGAGAGGCTTCACCTCTATGCGAAGGCGGGGGTGCAGTGGAATTGGGAAGCTTTTTTAAAGATGGATTTTTCAGAGGAGGTGCTGCCTTTGTTGACACTCTTGGCCTATATTTGCAGTGCCTCACCTGAAATAGAATATTTTGAAAAACCGGGTGGTGCTGCGGAGCTTTCTCGTCCATGGCTGCTTGAAGGTGAGCAAAAATTGCCGTGCGCCCCCGTTGTACGGATGAGGATTTTGGGAAACTCTTTGGGTTGTGAGCTGCACGAGCGAAAGAAAACCGCAGGCGGCAAGTGGTTTTTGCCCAATGCGGCTGGCAAGGCCTGTTGTTGGCTGCCTCCGCAGACACAACCCTGAGGCGCCCCCGACACAACGCTCATGTGCCTTTAAAAGAGCCCTCAAAAGGGAGCTTAAAAGCGGCATGGGGGCAACAAGGAAAGAAATAATAAAAAGTATATAACGCGGAGGGCATTTGTTGCTACGCTGAGTTGCCCGTGGTTTTTGTTCTCCAAGAAACTTAAACGAAACAGGTGCAACCTATGTCTCTTTTGAGTGAAATGCTCGAGCACAACAAGGCCTTTGTTGAGAGCGGAACTTATGAGCGGTTTCGCACAGGCAAATTTCCCGAAAAAAAGCTGGCGATTTTGGCATGCATGGATGCGCGGCTTTTGGAGTTATTGCCGCATGCTTTGGGGTTGAAAAATGGCGATGTGAAGATGATTAAGAATGCGGGGGCGTTGGTTTCGCACCCGTGGGGTTCAGTGATGCGAAGCTTGGTGGTGGCCGTATATGCTTTGCGCGTCCGCGAAATATGCGTCATTGCCCATAGTGACTGTGGCATGGGGACCATAGACTCAATGCACATTCTCCAAGAAGCACACAACCGCGGCATTCCCACGCGAGTGCTCAATACCTTGCGCATGGCAGGCATAGATCTGGACAGTTGGCTGCGTGGTTTTGACAATGTGGATGACAGCGTACGCAACACCGTGGAACTCATCCGCACCCACCCCCTTATGCCCAAAGACGTACCCATCCACGGTGTGGTGATGGACCCTGTGACAGGAGCAGTCCGCCTGCTGGCGGATGGCTATAAAACTTTGACCAAAAAAGCCGTCAAAGCCCTCTGCAAGGAAGAGCTTGCTCTCAAAACCCTTGCCAAAGAAGAAGCCACTTTGCAGCGGATTGCAAACAACGCGGATGCAAAGCAGAACTCCGTCTAAACCCCAACAAGAAACCCCAACAAGGCCTCTTTTGAGCCCCCTGAAAAACAAAAGAGGACGCCCAAAAACAACCTTTGAAATTTCTGTTCTCCAGACCGGTTTCATCTGTGTCTCTCCACGCTGAAACCAACAGGGAGCCGATCTGGAGAAAAGCCTGCGTTGAGCCCTTAAAATATCCAATAAACTAAAGTTTGTCTGAAGTTTCAGGGGGCTCTGCTATTCCCGAAGGCGCAGGGAAGACAACAGGGGGCCAAGGTGGTGTTTTCAGAGGCTCAGCGGAGAAGAAGGGTTTGCTCAATGCATACCAGTCAAGCTTGCGTGAGAGTACCATGGCCACAGCAAGGCATATAAACAAGAGAGAAGAGCCCAGCAAGAGGGCATAGTCTTCACTGAGAAGCAACCCATAGAGGCATGAGAAAAGGATGCTGAGCAAAGCGGCAAACCCCACACCCAGGCGTATGCTTTTGAGGACAAAACAAAGGTAGAAGGCCAAAAGCCCCAAAGAAGCTCCTGCGGCGATGGCATAAGAAATGCCGAAGGGCATGTGCTCTGACAGGCTCAGGAGCAACAAGAAGAACAGCGCCATGGATGTGCCCACCAACAAATATTGCATGGGGTGCACGCGCAACTGTTTGATGCCTTCAAGGAAGAAGAAGGCCGCAAAGCTTAAGGCGACGAACAAAAAACCATATTTTGTGGCACGTGTTGCCAGTGTATAAGGATCCACAGGGTTGATTAACCTCACCACCAAGCCTTGCTCTTCCCACTCCCAGTTGTTGTTTGAGTTGAAATTGGACTGTGCATTGCTGGAGAGTGAAGACACTCTCCAAGTGGCATTAAACCCATTGTGGGTGACGTTGCGTTTTGTGGGCAAGAACCCCCCGCGAAAGTCAGGGTGCGGCCATGACGAGCTCATATAAACATTGTTGTCATCCGCAATGGGGGCAACGCTGATGGAATTGGTTCCATTGAGTGACAAGTTGATTTTGAATTCTGCTTTCAGAGCTTGGCCAGGCTCCAATGCGGGAAGTGTACTAAAAAGTGCAGGAGAGAATGCTCTGGAGGCTTCAGTATTTTTTTCCCACGCAAGCGTTTTCTCATTGAGGGTTAAAGCCGGCCTTCCAACCAACCCCCGCATGTCGCGCACTTTCAGCACCAACTCAGGCGGAAATGTGGCCACCAAACTTTCTCCTTTTTTCAGGGAAATGGATGGCATGACAAAGTCAAAATGGCCGCTGAGCAAGCCGTTGAAGTTATAGGTTTCTACATTAAAAATTCCGCGGTTCCGCGTGCGTGTGGGAAGCTCGCTTTGAATATCGAGCATCGTCGGAAAAAAGAGAAGAAAGCGTTTGTCATTGCGCTCGACGGTTTTATAGCCACCATGGCGAAGCTCTTCTTGCTCTTGCCAAGAGACGGCATAGGGGATGACGATGGCGGGGCCGGCGACAAATTGTGTGTCAGCAAAGCTTTGCACGACAGATTGGATGGCCTCGTGCCTATAGCTGACACGGCTTTCAATAAGGCCTTGGATGAAAAACAGCGGTACAAAAAGCAATAAAGTGAGGCTGCCAATGAGAAAGACTCGAAGAATAAGGGAACGTTTCATAATTTCCCAAGCTAGCGCTCTTGTGTGGGCAGAACATGAGCCTTGGGTGTGCTTTGTGTGAAGTTATGTGTAGCTTTGGTGAAGAGGGGAGGCAGCGCCACTTCAATGGGCAAGGGGGAGCGTCAACTTGGCAACACACCCTCCTTGGGGGCGGTTGGCCAACTCCAGGCTGCCTTTGTGCAACAAAACAACTTCTCTGACGAAACAAAGTCCAAGCCCCGTGCTTTTGGTTTCGCCTTGAGGCCTGGGCAAAGAGAAGAAACGCTCAAAGAGACGAGGCTTGGCAAATTCAGGGATGCCTTCTCCCTGATCTTCTATGCTCATTTCAAAATGGTTGGCATGGACGCGCAGACGGATAGAGACAAGTCCATTTTGAGGAGAGAATTGGACTGCATTTTCTGCGAGATTGAAGATGGCTTGCTCAATCAACAAAGGCTCTGCTTTGATGAGAGGCAAGTTGGGCTCAGCATGCAATTGAATTTGGATGTGACGTGCCACGCAACTGGAAGCAAGGTTTTGGACGACGCTGTTTGCCAAAGAAAGCGGCTTAACAAGCTGTGCATTGTCCAAGTGCTGTCGATGTTCCAACGCAGCAAGTTTCAGCATTTTTTCGACAAGCGTTGAAAGTCGCTTTGACTGAGAAACAATGGTGGAGAGAAAGTGTTTTTTGTCTGTCTCTGAAAGCTCTTCTTCTAAAAGCTCTGCGCAGGCACCAATGGCTGAAAGGGGGCTTTTTATTTCATGTGCCAACTGGTGCACATAATTTTCCACATATTGCTTTCCTTCCAGTTGTTCTCGCATATGTTTGAGCACTTGTCCGAGTTGAACAACTTCTTTTGCTCCCTTGCTGGGAGGCGTTGCTTTTTCTCCCGCTATAGCTGCCGTAGCAAAACGGCGAAGAGAATTGAGAGAGCGGGAGAGCCCAATGGTTACAATTAACCCGATGGCCGAAGACAAAGCCAACAGCAGCAACCCATAATTGAATATGCGGCTTTCAGCCTGCTCAACAATGGGGGTCAAAGTGCGGTTAGGGCTTGCGACTGTCAACACGCCGATAATTTTGTTGTCGTTGAGGATCGGCGCTGCGACGTGCATGACAGAGCTGGTGGGGTCTTCCGGGCTGTCTCTTGTGGATCGCGCGCCATAAACGCCTTGCAAGGTCCGACGTACATCGTTCCATCGGGAATAGTCTTTCCCAAGCTCTTTGTTTTCTGAATCGAACACGACAATGCCTTTGTCGTCCGCAATGCGAATTCGATAATTCAGTGTTGTTTTGTGAAAGCCCCAAATCAACGCATCCACTTTTCGATGAGAGAAATTTTTCACACTTTGGGCGAAACTTCCTGAAGCCATGGTTTTTTCGCGCATGTCTTGGGCAGCAAGCTCTGCCAGGAGGTTTGCTGTGTCGACAAGGTTTTCTTCCATGACTTGTCGGACAGCCGGCTTGACTTCTTTGATGAAGACTCGCTGGATGAAGAAAGCTGCCAACCCAACAATGAAAAAAAAGGCTAAAAAAACCCGAAGGCTGATCTGCATAAATCAGGACTTTTGCACAAGTCAGAACTCAAAAGAATAGCCCAGGCCTCGATGGGTTTGAATGAAGTCTTTTTGGGCATCAACGGAGCGCAATTTTGCGCGCAAAGTTTTGATGTGCGTATCAACGATCCGATCAGAAAGCTCCAAGTTATTAGGCCAGACATGGTCCAACAGTTGTTGGCGAGTCAAAATGTGGCCTGGTTTTTCCAGCAAACTGCGAAGGAGCAAAAACTCAATGCGCGTCAGCAACAGAGCCTGGTTGCAAAACCGAACGCGCATGCCTGCTTTGTCCAAAAGAAAAGGCCCCACGGTTTTGACTGAAGAAAGAGCAGACGAAGGCGTTTGGGGTGGGTGCGGCTCATTTGTTCTGCGCAAAACAGCTCGAACACGCGCAGCCACCTCCCGCGGGGAGAAAGGTTTAACCACATAGTCATCCGCCCCCATTTCCAGACCGGCCACTTTGTCCACCTCATGATCGCGAGCCGTCAAAAAGAGGATGGGTATTGAGCTGGTGGTTTGTCGAAGCCTTGAAAACAACTCAAAGCCACTCATATCCGGCAACCCCACATCCAAAATGGCGAGCTCAAAATGTGTTTGAAGCGCAGCCGACAGCGCTTTCTGGCCCGTTTCACAATGTTGAATGTGGTGTCCCTCCCGGGTTAAAGCAAAAACCAACGTATCAGCAATGCTGGTCTCATCTTCAACGAGCAGAATTCGGGCCATGGCTTCACCAGAGACGATTGTTGTTGGCTAGACCGCTTTCACTTTGACATGATCTCTTCGTTGGGCTCCGGTTTCGCTCAGGTCATGCACTTAAGTGCACTCCCATCGCGAAATCCTCGCCCGCCTCGACCTCATGCCAAATTGAAACCGGTCTGGAGAGTCAAATATTTTAAGAATGTTTTAACAATATTTTTGACAAGCAGCTTAAAAAATTTTTGAAGGAATACCAATAAAGCTTTTTTCAGAGGCACCCTGAAAAAAGAGGGCAACTTAAACTGGGAATTTTATATTGCTGCTGAGCTGAAGCATTGCCTGATAGGGTTGGGGTGATACGGGCAAGCCTCCCATGAAAAAACGCACAAGACACAAAGCCAAAAAACACAAAGCAAAAAAACACAAAGCAGAGCTCAAACAGAAACAAACAACAAACGAAGACAAATAGACGAAGACAAAAGAAGCGCTTGTTTTTGAAGAGAGAGGGTTGGGCATTTCTAGAGTGGAGAGAAAACCATGTGCTGCAAACTGAAGTCTGGAGTTTTAAGTTATATGTGCTGGGTTGTGTTTTTTTCCATACCTCAAGCCTGGGGGCAAGAGGCGTGGATAAACGAGGCACGTTTGTTTTCCCCAGAAATAAATTTTCCTACACAACTTAAAAGCCGTGTTGCAGAGCGCCAGCGCATTGAGAGCATTCCTGCGCGCGCGGTGCGTTTGGCGGAGAAGGCAAAATATGAAAAAACTTTGGTGGCCAAGCGCCGGTTTTTTTCTGCAAAGGCAAGCCTTCAGGCCATAGGTGTGCTTAAAACAAAATTTGTTGCCGATGGAGCAGATGCAAAGCAGGCTGAAGAGTTGCTCAAAAGGGTTTTGAAAGTTTTGAAAGAAGACGCCAAACAAAAAAACCGCAGCAATGAGTTGAGTGTGGGTTTTGCATTTTGGTTGATGAGTTGCGAGAGGGTTTTGAATGGCCGACAATTGGATGAAAAAAATTATGCAGCATTGATTGCCGGTTTGGATGAGGTTTTTGAAGGTTATGCGCAGCTTGATAAAGTGCCGAGCCAACGCAAGCAAACAAGCTTTGAGTTGATGGGCGTTGTAGGAGGGGTTATTACGGGTTTGGATTTGGAGTCCCAGAAAAATAAAAACAGCGACAGCAGGGCCCAAGCGGTGAAGCTTGCCGAAGAAAGCCTGGTCCTTTTTCAACTCACCCCGCAAAACCTCGGTGAAGCCATAGGCCTTCTCATTTGGCTTGGATACCAGCGCACCTAAGCCCAAGCACCCCTGGGGGCTCATGCAAAAAACACCCAAGCAGCTTAAGTTTTGCGGGGAAACGCCTGGCTGAACGAACGAATGTCAGGCTGCCCATAGACACCCTCCAGCACATATGGATCTGCCGCCACCCATGCTTGGGCAGCCTCGAGGTTTTCAAACTCTGCAACCACCAAGCTTCCAATAGGGTCACCATTTTCCTGGCACAACGGCCCGGCAAGCAACAGACGGTTTTCTTGCTCAAGGTGGCGCAACCGCTGACGGTGCATTTCCCTTATGGAAATGCGTCGATCAAGTTGGTTGGCTTTGTCAAGCACGTGGATGGCGAAATACATGGCTTTAAGCAATACCCCTTTGCGCAAAAACTCAAGGAAGAAATTTTTTTGTAGGCCCACATAAACCCTTTGTGGACGCTGAGCCCAAGCACACAAAACCCCGGCATACAAAACCCAAGCATGCAAAGCCCCCGCGCGCAAAAGCTGAACACAAAAGCTGAACACAAAAACTGCGTGCACAAAAACCTTGCCAAAACGCCTTCAATCGGTTTTGGTTTTCTGTTCAATGGGTACCTTAGCAAAAAAAATTTTTCTATATGACACCACCCTGAGGGATGGGACACAAGGCGAAGAAATTAATTTTACCGCCAATGACAAGCTGCTCATTGTGCAAAAGCTTGTCGACTTCGGAATGGATTGCATAGAAGGCGGGTGGCCTGGAAGCAATCCGCGGGACATTGAGTTTTTCGAGCTTTTGTCCAGGAGTGGGCTTCCCCTGGAGCGGGTTTCTGCATTTGGCAGCACACGGCGTGCACGTGCAACTTGTGAAACGGATGAGAGCATTCAAGCTTTGTTGAAGGCCCATGTCCCCAATTTGACGGTGGTGGGAAAAAGCTGGGACTTGCATGTGACCAAGGGCCTTGGCATTTCTCTTGAAGAAAATATTGAGCTTATTTTTGACACCATTCGCTATTTGAAAACGCGTGTGGACTGTGTCTTCTATGATGCGGAACATTTTTTTGATGGCTATGTTGCCAACCCAGGCCACGCCCTGAAAACGCTGGAGGCGGCAAAGTCCGCCGGTGCCCATTGTTTGGTGTTGTGTGAAACCAACGGCGGGAGGTTGCCCAACGAAATAGAGCGCATGGTGAAAGAGGTTAGCTCCGCTGTGGGGGATATTCAGCTGGGCATACATTGCCACAATGACTCAGAGACGGCGGTGGCGAATACGCTGATGGCGGTTTTGGCTGGGGCAAGCCATGTGCAGGGCACGGTGAACGGCTATGGTGAGCGCTGCGGAAACGCAAACCTCTGCTCCATCATTCCCAACTTGCAACTGAAGCTTGGCTTCTCTTGCGTGGACGCAGAAAAATTAAAGCAGCTTCGCGACCTCTCCGGCTTTGTTGCGGAGCTTGGCAATATTCCACACAACAACCGCCAACCTTATGTGGGCCGCTCTGCTTTTGCGCATAAAGGCGGCATCCACGTGTCTGCCGTGTTGAAAGATTCGGCAACCTACGAGCATATTTCCCCGGAGCTTGTGGGCAACAGGCAACGTGTTTTGGTTTCGGATTTATCCGGAAGAAGCAACCTCGTTTATAAAGCAAGTGAATTTGGCCTCAACCTGGATGCCAAAGACGAGCATACTTTGCATGTTCTGGAACGCCTCAAAGTGCTTGAGAGCCAGGGTTTCCAATATGAAGGCGCGGAAGCCTCCTTTGAAATTCTCATGCGCAAATCCATGGGGCAGATGCCTGGTTTTTTTGAGCTCTTAAGCTATAGCGTGTTGGATGCGAAGCGTGCGCAAAGCGAAAAGCCATTTTCCGAGGCAACAGTAATGCTGGCAGTAGAGGGAGAAATAGAGCACACGGCGGCCACAGGAAATGGCCCCGTCAATGCTTTGGACAATGCATTGCGAAAGGCCTTGCTGCGCTTTTTCCCAGTGCTCAGTGAGCTGCAGCTGGTGGACTATAAGGTGCGGATTTTGAGCTCCAAGGATGGCACCCAAGCCTTGACGCGTGTGCTTATTTGCAGCCGAAATAAAAAAGCGCAGACCTGGGGCACAGTGGGGCTTGCCACCAACATTGTGGATGCCAGCTACCAGGCATTGGTGGATGCGATTGAATTTATGCTGCTCAAAGAGCAGCAGAGCAAAGCCTAGATAGTGGGGAGCAGACTCTAACCCAAATAGGCCAAGGCGGATATTTCCACGCGTGCATTTTTGGGCAGGGCTTTGACTTCCACGGTGGCACGAGCAGGGAAGGGGGCTTTGAAGTGTAGCGCATAGACTTCATTGAATGCTTGAAAGTCACCCAGTGCACAGAGGTAGCAAGTGGTTTGCATGATATTGTCCAGTGTACCACCGGCAGCCTCAAGGATGGCTTGCAAGTTTTTGAAGACTTGTAGGGTTTGCTCTCGAATACCACCGGGGCAAGCTTCTCCCGAGGGCAACAAAGGTATTTGCCCTGAAATGAAAAGCCAGGGGCCTGCTTGAGAGGCCTGGCTATAAGGGCCTATGGCTTTAGGGGCATTGTCCGTTTGAATGGATGTTTTAAGGGTGGTGTTTGAAGACATGTGGGTTTTCTAAACTGGATAAAAGCAGATTTTCAAGGGAGACGAGCGAGTCCTCACTAAAGTTGACTTGCTTGTGGTTTTTGGGCTTAATGCAAAATTCTTTTCACATAGGGCGGTGAGGGGTTTTGTGGTTGTGCCGCAAATTTTTGGAGCGCTTGCGGTGCATTTTTTTGCTCCACATGTCAGGTATTTTATGAATCCGCCTCCCAACAATCGCATTGTGGTTTTGGATACGACGTTGCGTGACGGGGAGCAATCTCCGGGCGCAAGCATGAATAAGGAGCAGAAGCTCCAATTGGCACATGCGCTGAGAGACTTGGGGGTTGATGTCCTTGAGGTTGGCTTCCCCGTCTCTTCTCCGGGGGATTTTGACGCGGCACAAACCATTGCGCGCAAAGTGGAGGGCATCAGCATTTGCGGGCTTTGCAGGTGTCATTTTAATGACATCACCACAAGCTATGAGGCGTTGAAGGATGCCCCCAAAAAACGTTTGCATTTGTTTTTAGCCACCAGCCCTTTGCATCGCGAATTCAAATTGCAAATGGACAAAGAGGAAGTGCTTCGCCGCTCCATTGAGGCCATTCAGAAAGCGCGCGAGTTGTTTGACGACATTCAATTTTCAACGGAAGACGGCTCGCGGACTGAGGAGGACTATTTGTGCGAGGTGGTGGAGAGGGCCATTGAAGCAGGCGCAACCACCATCAACATTCCGGACACAGTTGGCTATATAACGCCCGAAGAATATTCAAATTGCTTCAAGAGTCTGCGAAAGCATGTGCGCGGCATAGACAAGGTGGTTTTGAGTGTCCACTGTCACAACGATCTGGGAATGGCCGTTGCGAACTCTTTGATGGGGCTTCGGGCTGGGGCGCGCCAAATAGAGTGCACCATCAACGGCATTGGTGAGCGTGCGGGTAATGCTGCCTTGGAAGAGGTGGTGATGGCATTGTGCACGCGCAAAGACTTTTGGGGGCTTGAGACAAACATTAAAACAGAGCGCCTCTATCCAACAAGCCGCTTGGTTTCAGCCATAACGGGTTTGGCGATTGCGCGGAACAAGGCCATTGTGGGGCAGAATGCTTTTGCCCACGAGTCGGGCATCCACCAGCATGGCATGCTGCGTCACCGCGGCACTTATGAAGTCATGCGGCCGGAGGATGTGGGGATCAGCAAAACCCATCTTGTGCTTGGCAAGCACAGCGGAAGACACTCTTTGCGCCAGCGTTTGTTGGACTTGGGTTTTTCGCTTTCGGACGAGCAATTGGATGCGGTGTTTGCAGACTTCAAGTTGTTGGCAGACAAAAAGAAGGAAGTTTTTGATGCGGACTTGGAAGCGCTGGTGAGTGGCCGCATTGCTGCGGTGATGACGCCGGTGTGGGCGCTTGAGTCCTATCATTTGGTTTCAGGCACCCAGGACTCGCCCACTGCGGGTGTGACGCTCAAACACCGCAATGGCTTCTCTAAATCGGCTTCTGCAACAGGGGATGGCTCCGTGGAGGCGGTTTATAGGGCGATTGAGAAAGCGACCGGCATTGCCGTTCACCTGAAGGACTACCAGGTGTCCGCCGTCAGCGTAGGCGAAGACGCCCTGGGCTATGTGACGGTTGAAATTATTCATGGGGCACAAACTTATGTAGCACGCTCTGCGAGCGTCGATGTTATAGAGGCCAGCACAGTGGCTTTCCTCGACGCCATCAACCGCATTGCTGCATTGCTGGAAGAGGCCAGCGAGAAAAAAGTGGACAGCAAGAGCCCCTGAGGCGCAGATCAGAAACGACGAAGCCAGAACAGATTGGACGCAACCATGTCAGAAACTCCAGAAACGCTTTTTGAGAAAATATGGAAGAGCCATTTAGTAATGCCGGAGTCCACCGACACGCCGGCTATACTCTATGTGGACTTGCACCTCATTCACGAGGTAACTTCTCCGCAGGCCTTTGGTGTGCTGAAGTCGCGTGGCCTCAAGGTACGGCGTCCGAATTTGACGACAGCCACGGTGGACCATTCCATTCCAACGACGCCACCCAATGTGGATGGAAGCCGTGTTTTTGCCGATGAGATGGCGAAGGCGCAGGTAGAGAAGCTGGAAGCCAACTGCAGGGAGCATGGCATTGCTTTCCACGGACAGGGAAGCCCGACGCAGGGCATTGTGCATGTCATTGGCCCCGAGTTGGGTTTGACGCAACCTGGCTGCGTGGTGGTGTGCGGCGACAGCCACACGGCGACGCATGGGGCTTTTGGTGCCTTGGCTTTTGGCATTGGCACCAGCGAAGTAGGCCATGTGTTGGCGACCCAATGCCTCTTGCAGCGAAGGCCCAAAACCATGCGCGTGAATGTGGACGGAAAATTGTCTGCAGGCGTGGGTGCGAAAGACATTATTTTGGCCATCATCCAAAAACTGGGTTTTGGGGGCGGAACAGGTTTTGTTTTGGAATATACGGGGCAAGCCATTAGAGACTTAAGCATGGAGGGCCGCATGACGGTGTGCAACATGTCCATTGAGGCGGGTGCGCGCGCCGGGCTCATTTCGCCTGACGAGACAACCTTTGCCTACCTCAAAGGCCGCCCGCATTCACCTTCGGGGAAGGCCTGGGACGAAGCCATTGAAAAATGGAAGCGCTTGGCCACAGAGGAGGGCGCGCGTTTTGACGCTGAAGTGCACGTGGATGTGAGCGCGCTTGCGCCGATGTTGACATTTGGAACAAACCCTTCGCAGAGCATCGCCATTTCAGAAAACATTCCTTCTCCGGAGAAGCTTGTTGGGGCTGATCGTGAAACCCTGGCCAAAGCCCTCGACTATATGGGACTTAAGGCAGGCAAGCCCATTGCCGGCCAGAAAATAGACGTCGTGTTTATTGGCAGCTGCACCAACTCACGCATTTCGGACTTGAGGGAAGCGGCTCAGGTTTTCAAAGGGAGGAAAGTGGCGGACTCTGTTCGCGCCTTGGTGGTGCCGGGCTCAGAAGCGGTGAAGAAGCAAGCGGAGGCAGAGGGTTTGGACTTTATTTTCAAAGCTGCCGGAGCCCAATGGCGAGAGCCGGGTTGCTCCATGTGCATTGCGATGAATGGAGATCAGTTGAGCCCCGGGCAATATGCCGTCAGCACCAGCAACCGCAATTTTGAAGGCAGACAAGGCAAGGGTGGACGCACATTTTTGGCAAGCCCACTCACGGCAGCCGCCGCTGCTATAAGTGGCAAACTCGTGGACCCGAGGTTGTTGAAATGAACCATATTCAAAGTCGAACAGTGGTGTTGCCTCAGCGCAATATTGACACGGACCAAATTATTCCTGCGCGCTTTTTGAAAGTGACAGACAAAGTGGGGTTGGGGAAAAATGTATTTTGCGACTGGCGCTATTTGCCCGATGGAAAACCCAACCCGGAATTTATTTTAAACCAGGCTGCGGCAGCTGATGCGCATATACTCGTGGCGGGCGACAATTTTGGTTGCGGCTCCTCTCGGGAGCATGCGCCATGGGCTTTGGTGGATTTTGGCTTTAAGGCCATTGTCAGCACTTCCATTGCCGACATTTTCCGGAATAATGCGCTCAAAAACGGCTTGCTCCCCATTGTGGTGAGCCCGGAAATCCACGCTGAATTGCTTGGCGCGCCAGGTGCCAACCTTGAAATTCGCTTAGACGAACAGGTGTTGATATTTCCTTCGGGCAAACGCGTCTCTTTTGAGATTGACAGGTTTTCTCGCCACTGCCTGATGAACGGCGTGGACGAGTTGGGTTTTCTTTTGGGTTGTGAGCCGCACATTTCAGCTTTTGAGGCCAGACGAGCATGAAAGCCATTATTGCACTACTTCCAGGGGATGGCATTGGCCCAGAAATAACCGTTGAAGCTGTCCGTGCTTTGCATGCGGTGGCTTCCAGGTTTGGGCACAACTTTATTTTTGAGCAAGCGGACATTGGCGGAATAGCCATTGACAAGACGGGCAAGGCTTTGCCGCAGGAGACGGTGGCCCTGTGCAAGCAAAGCCACGCTGTGCTTTTGGGGGCTGTTGGTGGGCCCAAGTGGGGGCCTTCTTCCAAAGTACGCCCGGAGCAAGGGCTGCTTGGCCTTCGCAAGGAGTTGGGGCTGTTTGCCAACCTGCGCCCTGTACGCATTTTTCCCTCACTGCAGAGCCACTCGGTGTTTCGCCCTGAAGTGGTGCAAGGCGTGGACTTGCTGGTGGTGCGCGAGCTTACGGGCGGCATTTATTTTGGTGAGAAGCGCCGTGAAGGCACGTGGGCCATGGATGCGTGCACCTATAGTGAGGCGGAGGTTGAGCGTGTTGTGCGCAGGGCAGCTTTGCTTGCCATGTCTCGCCGCAAAAAGCTGACCTCGGTTGACAAGGCCAATGTGCTGGAAACTTCGCGTTTATGGAGAGAGGTTACCGAGCGCGTGGTGAAACGAGAATTTCCGCAGATTGAATTGGAGCACCTCCTGGTGGACGCCTGCGCCATGTACCTGATTCGCCGCCCCTCAGAGTTTGACGTTATTGTGACAGAAAACATGTTTGGCGACATTCTCACGGACGAAGCTTCCATGTTGTCGGGCTCCATCGGCTTGTTGCCGTCGGCTTCTCTGGGAGAAGGGAGGCTGGGCCTCTATGAGCCCATACACGGCTCTGCTCCGGACATTGCGGGGCGGGGGATTGCAAACCCCTATGGCACTTTGTCCAGTGCGGCCATGTTGTTGCGCCACTCTTTGGGGCTGGAGAAGGAGGCTTTGGCATTGGAGGAGGCCATTGCTCAAAGCATTCAGAAGGGCGCATTGACGGTGGACTTGGCCCCAGCATCCCCCTTGTCCACTTCAGAAGTAGGGCATAGTGTAGAAGCACTGCTGCTCAACCCCACCTCCTCTTAAGGTTGAAGTGAAGCATTGCATTGAAGCATTGCATTGAAACATTGCAGAGAAGTATTTTTTAAAGGCGGCGAGGAGGGCAGGGCATTGAGGCGGTTTTTGTTTTCCTTAGGCATATGTTTTCCTTAGGTATATTATGGCGAAGAAAAAGATGACGGGTGCGCAGGCAATTGTGCGTTGCCTTGAGCTTGAGGGTGCACGTTATGTGTTTGGCGTACCCGGCGGAGCTGTGCTTCCACTCTATGATGCAATTTATAGCTCGAAGAAATTTCAGCATATTTTGGTCCGCCACGAGCAAGGTGGCGCCCATATGGCAGAAGGCTATGCCCGCGTAACAGGGGAGGTGGGGGTGTGCATAGGCACTTCCGGGCCGGGGGCCACCAACCTTGTGACGGGGCTTGCGGATGCCTATTTGGACTCAGTGCCCTTGGTTGCGCTGACGGGGAATGTTGCGCGCTCGCTTTTGGGCACAGACGCCTTCCAGGAAGTGGATATTACGGGCATTACCATGCCTGTGACGAAACACAACTGGCTGGTGACAGACCCCAATGAGTTGGTGCGTGTGATGAAGCTTGCCTTCCACATTGCAAGGACGGGGCGCCCCGGGCCTGTGCTGGTGGACATACCCAAGGACGTCCAGGCAGCGGAAATTGAGTTTGACTATGACGGCATAGAAGAAGACGAAGAATTCAAAAACTTCAAAAACCAGGCTGCGGACTTGGGGCCCAAAATTGTGGAGGCCGCCAAGCTGATTTCAAAGGCAAAAAACCCCGTTTTATATTTAGGCGGCGGCATTCATGTTTCCAACGCCTATGCCGAGGTGTTGCGTTTTGCCGAGCTTGTCAACGCGCCGGTGGTGACAACCATACATGGCAAGGGTGCCATTCCCGAAACGCATCCGCTGAATTTGGGGATGTTTGGCATGCACGGCTCCCGCTATGCCAATTTTGCTGTGCAAGGCTCGGACTTGATGTTTGGGATTGGCGCGCGTTTTGATGACCGTGTGACAGGGCGCCTCAACTCTTTTGCGCCGGATGCCAAAATTTTGCACATGGACATTGACTTGGCGGAAATTTCCAAAAACGTGAAGGTGGATGTTGGCCTGCTTGGGGATGTGAAGGAGGTGCTGCCCAAACTCACCGAGCAATTGGAGGCCCTCTATGCCAAAGGTCGCCACGATATTTCTGCTTGGAGAGCGCAAGTGGATGAGTGGCGCAAGCAGCACCCTGTCAGCTATGTGCAGCACCCCAAGGAGCCTTTGTTGCCGCAAACGGTGGTGGATTTGCTCTATAAACTCACCAAAGGCAAAGCCATTGTGGTGACAGGCGTGGGGGAGCACCAGATGTTTGCCGCTCAATATTATAAGGCCGACTACCCGCGGCAATTTATCAGCTCCGGTGGTTTGGGCACCATGGGCTATTGTTTGCCTGCGGCCATTGGGGCTCAGCTGGGTGCACCCGACAAGACAGTGGTGGGGATTGACGGCGATGGCAGCTTTCAGATGACTTTGCAGGAGTTGGCGGTGGCCTCCAAGCTGAACCTCCCCATTAAAATTTTCATTCTCAACAACCTCTATTTGGGGATGGTACGCCAATGGCAGGAGCTTTTCTATGAAAACAGGAAGAGTGAAGTGCTGCTTGGAGACTGTCCGGATTTTGTGAAGCTTGCCGAGGCCTATGGGTGTCTCGGTTTGCGTTGCTCCACGGTTGAAGACTTGGAGCCTACACTCAAGAAGGCGCTGGCCCATAAAGCAGGCCCCTGCATTGTGGATGTGCGGACAAAGGAAGAAGAATCCTGTTACCCTATGGTGGCCCCGGGGGCTGCCCTGGATGAGATGTTGGGAGGCAAACCATGACAACCTCAAACTCAAGCACGCATACCATTGGCTTGCTCGTCGCCAACAAGCCGGGCGTGTTGTTCCGCATAGCGGGTTTATTTTCAAGGCGCGGGTGGAACATTGAGAGCCTCGCTGTTGGCCCCACGGAGCGTCCGGAATACTCCAGAGTGACGGTGGTGGTGCAGCTCAGCAAGCCCATAGAGCAAATGCTTCGGCAAGTGCAAAAGCTATTGCCTGTGGTGAAGGCTGTTGAGCTTCAGCCCAGGAAGCTGGTGGAGCGGGAGCTGATGCTTGTCAAAATTGCGACACCCGAAGCAAGCCACATGGAGTTGAGTGCGTTGCTTGAGGTTTATAACGCGCGGATTGTGGATGTTTCCATGGGCTCGATGATGATTGAGGCAACAGGCTCCAACGAGAGGTTGGACGCTTTGGAAATTCAGCTTAAAAAGTTTCGCATTCAGGAGCTTTGCCGGACGGGGCGCATTGCACTCGAAAGCGGCTCTCAAACCATTATTTCAGCAGAAGAATAGGAGAAAAAATGGCAAAGGTTTTTTATAGCACAGACACCAGCCTTGAGCTGATTAAGGGACGCAAAGTGGCGATTATGGGTTATGGAAGCCAAGGCCATGCCCACGCGCTCAACTTGAAGGATTCCGGTGTGGACGTTTGCGTTGGCCTTCGCAAGGAGAGTGCGTCCGTGGCCAAAGCGGAGGCTGCGGGGCTTCGCGTGCTTAGCGTTTCTGAAGCGGCGCGCGAGGCGGACTGCATTATGCTTTTGACGCCTGACCAGGGGCAAAAGCAACTCTATGAGGCAGAAATTGCGCCGCACATGACAAAGGGCAAGGCTTTGTTTTTTGCGCATGGCTTTAGCATTCACTATGGGCGCATTGTCCCCCCCAAGGATGTGGACGTATTGCTTATTGCGCCCAAGTCCCCCGGCCACCAAGTCCGCCGCCTGTTTGAAAATGGGCAAGGCACCCCTGGCCTCATTGCTGTGCACCAGGACGCGACGGGAAAGGCACATGCCCTGGGGCTTTCCTATGCCTGCGGCATTGGTTGCATGCGTGCCGGCGTGCTGGAGACGACTTTCAAAGAGGAGACGGAGACGGACTTATTTGGGGAGCAGGCGGTGTTATGCGGTGGCGCAACAGCCTTGGTGCAGGCGGGGTTTGAGACCTTGGTGGAGGCGGGCTACCAACCTGAAAGCGCCTATTTTGAGTGCCTGCATGAGTTAAAGCTGATTGTCGATATGCTCTATGAAGGCGGCCTCAGCTGGATGCGCTATTCCATTTCCGACACCGCCGAATATGGCGACTATACGCGCGGCCCCCGCATTATTAATGAAGCGGTACGCGCGGAGATGAAGAGGGTGCTTGAGGAAATACAAAGTGGGCAATTTGCCAGGGAGTGGATTGCGGAGACGGAGTCCGGCGGCGCCCAATTTTTGAGGATGCGGGAGAAGGCGAAGGCGCACCCCATTGAGGAGACGGGGGCCAAGCTTAGAAAAATGATGGCCTGGGCCAAAGACATACAGAAGAAATAGTTGCAGACAAAAGCCGCCTGAAACCCAGGCGGCTTTTTTGAGCAAGGAGGACGCATGCGCCCATTTCGCTGGTATATGCCAACCTGTTTGCATTTTGGTGTGGACGCTTTGGACTTGCTTTCGCGCTTGCCTTTGCCGGGCAAAAAGGCCTTGCTTGTGACGGGCGCTGGGGGCTCCGCGCGGCGCTTTGGCCATTTGGAGAGGGTGCTGGCTTTGCTTGAGGAGAATGCGTGCAAGGCCGTGGTGTTTGACAAAATCCACCCCAACCCCACCTCGACGCAGGTGGACGAGGGCGCCATGCTTGCCCGCGAGGAGGGCTGCGAGTTTGTGCTTGGGCTTGGGGGCGGCTCCTCCCTGGATGCTTCCAAGTCCATTGCGCTTATGCTGAGCAACGAGGGCGCCTATTGGGACTATATGCCGACGGCGACGGGAAAAAACACGGTGGAAAAAAACAAAGTGCCCAAGCACCCTGCCAAGCCCATTGTCGCCATCCCCACCACTTCAGGCACAGGCAGCGAGACGGATCCATGGACGGTTATTACGCGGCTTGAGTCTCACGAGAAATTGGGCTGGGGTTGTGACTCTACTTTTCCACAGCTTGCCATTGTGGACCCAAAGTTAATGCTGTCTGTGCCTGTGGCCATGACGGCGATGACGGGCATGGATGCTTTTTTCCATGCGGTGGAGGCCTATTTGGCAACCTGCCATCAACCTGGCTGTGACGCTTTGGCGTTGGATGTTGTGGCGCGCATTGCGAAGTGGCTGCCCAGGGCGGTGGAGAAGCCCCAGGACGTGGAGGCGCGCACCCAAATGGCATGGGCTGCCACCGAGGCGGGCATTTGCGAGTCGCTCTCTTCGTGCATTTCCCACCACTCTTTGGAGCATGCCTTGAGTGCATTCCACCCGGAGCTTCCGCATGGTGCTGGGTTGACGATGCTTTCTTCCGCCTATTTTTCTTCCTTGCTTCCTGCCGTGCCTGAGCGCATGGCTGAATTGGCCAGGGCCATGGGGCAGAAGGCCCAGGCAGAAGCATTTTTGGTGGGGCTTAAAAAGCTCATTTTTGAAGTAGGCCTTGAGGGGTTGAAGCTTTCCGACTATGGCATTCGCCCCGAGGCCTTTCCGGTTTTGGCCAAAAATGCATTCGACGTTATGGGCTTTTTGTTTAAACTGACGCCGATGAAGCAAGACGAGAATGCATTAATACACATTTTGCAGCAGGCTTGGCGCGAACAGGAGGAATGATGGCCACCGACGAGGAGGAATTGGCCCGTTTGCGCGGTGCCATTGATGAGATTGACGAAGAGGTTTTGCGTCTCATTAGCCGACGTGCGCGCCATGCGCAGGCCATAGGCGAGGTGAAGAAAAGCGCGGGGCAGCATTCTTTTTGGAGCCCTAAGAGGGAGGCCGAAGTATTGCAGAAGGTAGAGGCCCAAAACGGTGGCCCATTGCCCGGGGCTTTTTTGCGCCGCTGGTATTTGGAATTAATGTCCGCCTGTTTGGCATTGGAGAAGCCCGTGAGGGTGGCCTATTTTGGGCCGGAGGGGAGTTATACGCATACGGCGGCGCTACAATATTTTGGCTCCTCGGCAGAGGCGATTCCCGAGGTTTCCATTGGCGAGGTATTCAGAAAGACGGAGTGCGGCGGGGTAGACTTTGGGGTTGTCCCCGTAGAAAACTCAACAGAAGGAATGGTAAGCCACACGCTGGACATGTTTTTAAGCAGCCCTTTGTGCATTTGCGGGGAAACTTTGCTTCGCATTCACCACCACCTGCTTTGCAAAGAGGAGAAGCTTGAAAGCGTTGCGCGCGTCTATGCTCACCCGCAGTCCCTGGCGCAGTGCCGCCGTTGGCTGGAGAGGCATTTGCCGCAAGTGGAATGCATTGCGGCTTCAAGCAATGCCGAGGCTGTGCGCATTGCCGTGAAAGAAGAGAAGGCGGCAGCCATTGCGGGGAAAAACGCTGCGCACATTTATGGCCTGCCCATTTTGGCCTCTCACCTGGAGGATGAGCCCAGCAACACGACGCGTTTTTTGGTGCTGGGGAGCCAGCAGCGAAAGCCCACGGGGGAAGACAAAACCAGCATTTTGTCCTCGTGCCTTGACGAGCCTGGTGCATTGGTGCACTTGCTTGGGCCTTTGGCAAGGCATGGCATAAGCATGACGAAAATTGAGTCCCGGCCTTCGAAGCGTGGCTTGTGGAATTATGTTTTCTTCCTGGACATAGAGGGCCACATGGATGAGCCTGTGGTGGTGGAGGCCTTTGAGGAGATGAAGAAAGCCAGCATTCTTTTCAAGGTGCTTGGCTCCTATCCACGAGCACAACTGAAGCATTGAAGGGAGAAAGCATGTCTGAAAATGTTGACATTCAAACCCTGGAGGCCATTCGCAACCGGCGCTCCATCCGGTTTTTTGAAGACAAACCCATTCCGGAGCCATTGTTGAAGGCGGTGTTAGAAGACGCCATTTGGGCGCCTTCCAGCATGAATATGCAACCCTACCGCTGGTATGTGGTGCAGACGCCCCTCGTGCGAGAGAAGTTGCTCAAGTGCCTCAACAACCAATCAGCAGCCAGCACGGCGCCTGTTTTATGTGTCAACGTGGCTTGTTGGGGGGACTGGCCTGAGGCCTCACAAGAACACCTGGCATGGTCGCGTCAGCGCCCTGAGTTTAATGAGGTGCAGAAAGAGGCCTTTGTCAAAAAAATGGCTATGCTCTCTTCGGCCTTTGAGTTGCCTCGAGAAGAGTTGCGCGTGTGGGCAACCAAAAGTGCCGCGCTCTCTTGTGAGAACCTCATGCTTTCAGCCAGCGCTCGCGGAATTTCCAGTTGTCCCATGGAAGGCGGGTGGGGCCCGGAAGCTTTGCTTCAAGCCGGGGAGGTTTTGGGGTTGGACTCCACAACCCAAAGCGTCATTATGGTTATTGCCTTGGGCTATAAAAGCCCCAAGCACCTGGACATGCCCATATGGCGGAGAGAGTTTTCCAAGCTGGTGCACTTCCTTTAGGCTTTAGGCACCTTTTCGGATCCACCCCATGGGTTTGCCAAGGCTGAGCACGGTGCGTCCGAAAAAGTTGTTGAGGAAGTTGGCGCCGCAGGCATAGAAGCCGAGGAGGGAGATGAAAAGCTCTGTCCAGGCGGCAATATTGCTGAAAAGTGTTGGGTTGACGCCAAAGCTGGCCATGGCGAGGGAGAAGAACAAGACATTAATAAGCGCTAAAATAGCGAAGAAGCATTTGTTGGCTTCCATGGCAGCTATCATAATGAAGATGGAAAAAACCAAATAGCCGATGAAGGCCACGCCGACTTGCCTTGGATCTGTTCCGAGTTGGATGGGACCCAACCACTCCAGGGAGATGGCCCAATTGAAGGCCATGGCCATCCAGAAGAGGCCATAGGTACCCAGAGCGACGGCGCCAAAATAGTTGCCCTTTTTAAAGTCAATGGAGGAGGCCCAAATTTGTGCCAGGGAGCCCAGAAAAACAGTCCAAGGCAAAAGAAAAGTAACTTTGCCTGCGCCTTCGCCTCCCGTAAGCCCTAGTTTCTGGCTAGAAGCCACCAAGCAAACGAGGGCCAAACCAAAAACCCCAAGGGCCGTAGGGTCAGACATTGAAATTTTTGTTTCGGAGACGGGTTGAGACATGGCTTGCTCCTTCCATTCAGTGTGGACTTTCCACAGTGGATTTTCCACAGTGGATTTTCCACAGAGGACTTTCCACAGTGGAACAACTACTCTAGTCCAGCAGCTGTGTTCCATGAAAATGATGGTTTCTCATACATAACCCCGCCCATGTGAGTCAAACGCAAGCGAGGAAGTTAACAGACGTATCCGCTTCAACCACAGCCTTGCTTTGGGGCATAGTTTTCGCCAGCTTAGCGACTCAAGAGCATAAGCTTTAGAGGGCCATTTGGAGTTGTGCGGTGAAGACGAAGTCTTTTCTGGTATTAAAGCGCAGGCGGTGGCCGGTCCAACCGGCTTCCAGTTTGAGGTTGAGGCGGTGTTTATCAATCCACCAGTTGAAGCCTGGGCGGAGGGACCAATTATCCCTGACGTGGCCTGGGGCGAGGGAGTTGAAGAAGCCCCAGCTGATGAGGGGCTCTATTTTGCCTATAAGCCAACCCACCTCAATAACGGCGCCGGTGCCCGAGTCCGGGTTTTGGGGCCCGCGTGCATAGTGGAAAAAGTTGGCCTGTGCGAGAAGGGCATGTTTTTCCCCAAAGGGATATTCCAAAAAAACATCCGCTCCCAAGCTGAGCGAGTCCGCTTTTTGGCGTGGGTTATGTGTTGTGGAATATACATAGGCATTGGGTTGATATTCTGCCCCCACGCCCAGGCTCAGCATGGGGGTTTTGGAAAAATAAATGGCGCTTATGGCATAGTTTTTTTCGCTGCCCAGAAAGTTATAGCGCAGCATGGTGGCGACGCGGGGGATGGAGGTGCGGTTGGTGCCGGTGGTGGCATCGGCGACAACGCCATTGGAAATGGAGGCGCGAAAGTGTATGGCCTCATTGAGGAAGAAGCCGCGGAATTGGAGGCCCATATCCCGGTATGCTTTGTGGGAGTTTTCGGCGAAGGGGATAGCGGGGATGAAATAGTCCAAGGTATGCATGGCGCCGGCGGACTGAGCAAAATAGCGCACCAAAGGGAAAATGAAGAGGCCCGCGTCGAGGCGCAGGTTTGGGTCAAACTCAATAAAGGCGACAGCATCTTGAACGAAGAAGTCCGGCTTCCAGTTGCCGCCTTTGCCCCAGTTTATTTGCTCTGCAACAAACAGAAAGCCCAATTTTTTATGTTGTCCGCCGAAAATGAGGCGTGTCCTGCGCGAGAAAAATTGCGCCGTGCCCCAATCCGGCCCCTGGTTGCCCAGCTGAAGTTGTGGTTGCAGAAGAATGCCGAGTGTGAGGTGGCTATCCTCATCAATATCTACTTTGAAGGCTTGGGCTTGCAGGGAGGTGGTGGCCAACAGCAAAGCGAGGGTAGCCCCCACAAAGCGAGGGCAACAGCGGAGTGTGGGAAGAGAGGCAAAAGCCATGAGTGGTTTCCTTTAGGGGCAAATTTCCTTTAGGGGCAAAGCAAAAACGGCCACGGGTTTAACCGTGGCAGCTGCAGCTCCAAACCAGGCTGGGGGGTTGAAGCCGGGAGCGCACTATACTCATACGGGAATGGGCCGCAATGGGAATGGTGCTGTTGGGCTGTTTATTCTAAAATAATTTTTCGAATGCAATGGTTGAAGGAGTCCGCCACATAGAGGTTTCCTTCCATGTCCATGGTGAGGCCGGCGGGGAGATCAAAGCGAGCAAGGGTTGGGCCACCGTCGAGCAAACCACTGATGCCGCTGCCGGCAAAGGTGCTCACAACTCCCTCTGGCGTTATTTTGCGTATACGGTGGTTATCGGCATCCGCAACAAAGAGGTTGCCTGCCATGTCGATGGCAATGCCCCAAGGGCTAGAAAAGCGCGCATTGCTACCTCGTCCGTTGGCAAAGCCTTGGGTGCTGCCGGCAAGCGTGCTGACTTCTCCTTCAGGTGTTATTTTGCGTATACGGTGGTTGCCGGCATCCGCAACCCAGAGGTTGCCTGTCAGGTCGATGGCAATGCCCCCAGGGCTATCAAACTCTGCAAGGGCTGCCTCACCGTCGATGGAGCCTGCGATGCCGCTGCCGGCAAAGGTGCTGACTTCTCCTTCAGGTGTTATTTGGCGTATACGGTGGTTATCGGTATCCGCAACAAAGAGGTTGCCCGCCGCATCTATGGTGATGCCCCCGGAGTTATTAAAGTTAAAGCGTGCACTGCTTCCTTGTCCGTCGGCAAAGCCTTGGGTGCCGCCGGCAAAGGTGCTGACTTCTCCTGTGGGCGTTATTTTTTGAATGAGGTGTCTGCTGGAATTCACCACATAGAGGTTGTTTTGCAGATCTACCGCAATATCCAAAGGCGTGTCTGCCGTATTGAGGCCGACAAAAAGCTCCACATGGCCTTCCGGGCTTATTTCGCGTATTCCATAGTTGTTGTGATCTGCCACAAAGAGTTTCCCCTCCGCACCTATTGCAAGGCCTACAGGCCAGGAAAAGGCTGCTTCACTCCCCTGGCCGTTGGCAAAGTCTTGTTTCCCGCTGCCGGCAAAGGTGCTGACAAATGCCGTAGGCACATAGGTGAAGGGGGTGGTGGAGAGGACAGTTTTATCCCCTGCGGTTATTTCTATAAGGCCGCTGCAGTGCATGTTTTTGGGGACTCTAACGGCTATTTCAGTGTCCGTTGCGGAGAGAATTTCAGCATCAACCCCATTGAGACTGACCTTGTTGAGGGCGTTGAATTTCTCTCCATAAATGACAAGCGTGGCGCCATGCGCTGCCTCAAGGGGGCTGAAGCTGCTGATAACAGGCTCATTATAGACGCATATGCCCCTGTCACCCACTTTGGGGTTTTGGCCGGCAAAACAAGAAGCATAAGGAGGACACGCCCCCGCCTCATGGCCTATGGTGCATAGGCCACCCATATGGCAGGCGGACGCCCACAGGACGAAGGCAACAACTGGGCCAAGCTTTTGTGCTTTCACGAACTTTCCCTCAAAAATGTTGTGCGTCTATTGCCTGCCGCCGACCCGGCCCCGCCACTTTCTCGAAAATATTCGGAAAGTGTTCATTTTGCATGGCCTTCACGCTTTTAGCTGCCAATATTCATGGTTTTTTGATAAAAAGCCATGCGAAATGGACACCGCCACACCGCCCATTTCTCCTTCACCGTTTCCTTGGGTGTTGCCTCAACACAAGTTTCAGTGGTTTATAACATTTTTAAGCGTGGCAAGGCATTTTTTCCCTCAGCTTATACCAGAGTGTCTCTTGGTGTTGATAGGTTTTGCAGCTTTCCAGCGCTTAAGTGGCTTAAATGGGCCGTTTTATGGCCTGGTTCCATGGATATAGGCATTGCGCTTTTATTGGAAGACTTTCCACATGGCGACGAGCTGAAATATCTGATCTCATGGGTGTGAAGTTGATACATAAAGGTTCAGCTGCTTTTGCATAAAATCCGCATTCACCCATGAAAAACCCGCTTTCAAGCTATAGAGAACGCTATGAGCCAACCTACGCTTCTTTTGAATGATGGTTTGCACATTCCGCAACTTGGATTTGGCACCTGGCAGATTTCGGAAGAAAAGGCTGCCGCCGCCGTTTCCACCGCGCTTGAGGCAGGCTATCGCCTGCTTGACACGGCTTCTATTTATGGCAACGAAGTGGGTGTAGGCGAAGGCATACGGGCTTCGGGTGTGCCGCGCGAAGAAATTTTTGTGACGACCAAGTTGTGGAACAGCCACCAGGGCTATGACGAGGCGATGCGTGCTTGCGACAAAAGCTTGCAGCGGTTGCAGTTGGACTATGTGGACTTATACCTCATTCATTGGCCGATGGCACACCGGGTCCGCTACCTCGAAAGTTGGCGCGCGCTGGCGACGCTGAAAAACGAAGGGCGCGTGCGATCCATCGGCGTGTCCAATTTTCAGATTCCGCACCTCAAACATTTGTTGGATGAAACTGGCGTGGTTCCGTCGGTCAACCAAATTGAGCTACACCCCTATTTCCAGCAGCATTCCCTGCGTACATTTCACTCTCAGCATGAGATTGTTACGGAGTCCTGGGCTCCAGTCGGCCAGGGTGGCACCTTGCTGAGCGACGAGCGCGTGTTGCAGCTTGCGCGAAAACACCAGAAAACGGCAGCGCAAGTTGTGTTGCGCTGGCATGTGGACTCTGGTTTGGTGGCCATTCCCAAGTCCATTCGCCCGGAGCATATCCGCGAAAATTTCCACATTTTTGATTTTAAAATGGAGCATGAGGACATTTCCTTGTTGGAGGCTCTCAACAACCCCCAGGGACGCCTCGGCCCCCACCCTGATACTGCGGATTTTTAGGGGGAGGGCCTTGTTTGCCTCGGCCGAGGCAGACTAAACGGGTTTAGCTTTGAGGCACTGCATGGCGTTGGATGCGCGCCAGTGTTTCGGCAAGCAACTCGCGCATGCGGGCAGTCTCATAGTCAGCCTGAAGGCCAATCCAACAGGCGCAAACCCGTATCCACGCTGACAGCCCGCTTGCCTGCGACAATTTCGCTAATTCGCCGCTGAGGCACACAAATTTCTTTTGCCAAGCGATATTGGCTGATGCCAAGCGGCTTCAAAAACTCTTCCAACAAAATTTCGCCAGGGTGGGGGAAAGCTATTTCACGCGGCATGGTGCTTCTCCTCTATGCAACCACTTTTCATTTTTGGGCTATACTCTGTCATTCTCTCGTTGTTTCAGAGAATATAGGAGGGGAAAGCAATGCAATACCAGATCATCGACGTATTTGCGGACAAACTGTTCAGCGGCAACCCAGCCGGAGTTTGCCTGCTTGAAGCGTGGCTGCCCAATGCGCTTTTGCACAACATTGCAGCTGAAAACAACCTACCTGAGACGGCGTTTTTGGTGAAGCAGGAGGGCCACTATGCGCTGCGCTGGTTTTCACCGCTGATGGAGGTGGAGCTTTGCGGCCACGCAACTTTGGCAAGCGCGTTTGTGTTGTTTGAAGAAGCCGAAAAGGGTGCCAGTGAAATACAATTTAAAACCCTAAGTGGCATGCTTTCGGTGACGAAGGAGGACGGCTTGCTTTGTTTGGAGCTTCCAGCGCGCCCTGTCGCGGCTTGTCCAAGCTATTCAAGCTTTGAAAAAGCTTTGGGGCTAAAGCCGCTTGCCACCTATAGGGCTGTGGACTTTTTGCTGCTTTTAGAGAGCGAAGAAGCGCTCAAAAACCTCAGGCCGGATTTTGCTGCGCTGAAGGAGGTGAAAGCCGAAGCAAAGGTGGACACGGACTGCTTTGGGGTTATTGCCACAGCCAAAGGGAGGGAGGTGGACTTTGTTTCGCGCTTTTTCGCGCCCAACGTCGGCATTGACGAAGACGCCGTCACCGGCCGCGCCCACTGCTCCCTCATTCCTTTCTGGAGCGAAAAACTCGGCAAGCCCAGGCTGACGGCACGGCAGTTGTCCAAACGCGGCGGTGAGTTGTTTTGCGAAAATTTGGGAGAGCGCGTCAAAATTGCCGGAAAAGCAGTGCGCTATTTGAGGGGGAAAATAGAGGTTGCGCCTTGAGGGTTTAGCTGTTTTTTGAAGCCGAAAAATGTGGACAGCGGGTTTATTTATAGCTATAGGTGATACTTAGTAATATACACGGAGCAAACATGGCAACGTCGCTTAAAATTGATGATGCGCTGAAAGAGCGTGTCCGGCTGCTTGCAACTTCGCGGCGGCGCTCTGCTCACTGGATTATGCGCGAAGCCATTGCACAATATGTCGAGCGTGAAGAAGCCCGGGAACGCTTCAGGCAAGAGGCCCTGGCTTCTTGGGTGGCCTACCAGGAAACCGGCCGCCACCTGACTGGGGATGAAGTCCGCTCCTGGCTGAAAACCTGGGGCACGGAGGCTGAAACGGAGATGCCTGCGTGCCACGAGTAGTTGTGACGGAAAAGGCAGGGGAAGGCTTGGAGCAGTGCCGTCGTTTCTTGCGAGACAAAAACCCCCAAGCTGCCGTGCGGGCAAGCCAGGCAATTGAGCGGCAATTCCTTTTGCTCGAAACAACCCCAGGCATAGGCCGCCCATTCCCCGAAATGCCAGAGTTGCGCGAATTGCTGATAGGTTTCGGGGACTCTGGCTATGTCGCCCTATACCGTTATGAGCCAGCTGTCGATCTGGTTTATGTGCTCGCCTTCCGACACCAGAAAGAGGCTGGCTATTGAGCTGCTATTCCGCGCTTCCCCACAAGCCCCCCTCAGGCCTTCGCCCTTGCGGGCCGCTTCATCGTCAAAAAATTCCCAAAGAGCGCCAGTGCGGCACCGGCGGCGGCAACCCATGTCCACGCATGGCCTTCAAACAGCGTGGAGAGCAGCAAAGCCACCACGGGGGTGACAATGTTGACATAGGAGGCCAGCGCGGCGCCTTCGCGTTTGAGCAACGTCAAATAACATAGGCAGGCCACAATGGTTCCAAATAGCGACAAATAGAGCAGCGAGAAGACATAAACCGGGCGCACGTCAAATGCCCACTCCACACCCGCTATGGCCCCTACGAGTGCCGACATTGCCGCGCCATAGGCCAAAGCCCACGCCGTCCCGGGGATTATTTGCACTTTCTCCCTCTGGCTGCGTATGGCCGCCATGTTTCCAGCACACGCGAAGAGGACGCCAAGCACCCCGATCCCTAGGCCGTGAAGCACTTGTGGGTGTTTGCTCAGCTCAGGAAAAAAGAGCATCGCCACGCCGACAATGCCCAGCACCGCAGCCAATACCGCACGCGCACTCAATGGCGCGCCAAACAAGATGCGGGCACCCAAAATATTGAGCACCGCCAACAACGAATAGAGAATGGCCACCAGCCCCGAGGAAACATATTGCTCCGAGACATAGGCACATAAATAGTTGAGGCTGAAAAAGCAAATGCCCTGGCCCACCAAAACCATGTGCACCCGCCACGGAAAACGCAAGGACACACCCCGCCCTAAGCACCATAACAGCAGCATGGGCGCAGCAATGGCGAAGCGGTATGTTACGGAAGCGACCGGCGAGACGAGGCCAAGCTGACCCTTAATGGCCAGCCAGGTGGAGCCCCAAATGGCGGTGTTGAGGAGGAATAAAATGGGCGTATACACAGCAGAATGCATTCCCCGAAGCATGCGCGGACACTATGGGGGAAATGGCATTTCCGCAAGCTGAGGTGTTGGAAAACCCAGACACTATCTTCATGTTAACATAATGGCTTCATGTGAACATAATGGCTTCATGCTAACATAATGGCTTCATGTGAACATCATGGGCCTCATTTGGTGATAAGGAGCAGAAACATGAACTACACATTAACTCAAAGCAATGCTTTTCCGCTGGTGGAAGTTACCTTGGCAAACGGTGAGGAGATCCAAATTGAGCGCGGCTGCATGGTATACCACAGTGGCGGAATTTCCCTGGAAGGCAAGATGAACAGCGGCAAAGGCGGTGGAGGACTGGGTGGCTTCGTCAGGGCGGCGGCACGTTCCATGGTCAGCAAGGAAAGTATGTTCATCACCCGCGCCAAAGCTTTAAGTGACGGTGCGAAGATAGCCCTGGCTCCTTCCGCTCCAGGGGCGATAAGGGAACTGCAGCTGGGCCAACAGCAATGGCGCATCAACGACGGCGCATTCCTGGCTTGCGACGCGGGCGTGTCCTATGAAATGAAGCGACAGTCCGCCGGAAAAGCCCTGTTTGGCGGCACCGGCGGTTTCTTTATTATGGAGACCACGGGCACAGGCAGCATGCTGATCAACAGCTACGGCGACATTCTGGAAATACAAATGGACGGCTCCGCCCCGCTGACAGTGGACAACACCCACGTCGTCGCCTGGACAACCACCCTCAACTACGAGATAAAAGTAGCCTCCGGAATCTTCGGCTTCACCACCGGCGAGGGCCTGGTCAATGAATTCAATGGCAGGGGAACGCTGTTCATTCAGACGAGGAACATCCAATCCCTGGCCGGGTTGATACAACCGTTTGTGGGGAAGAGCTAACGCGGGGTGTCCGCTCAAAGCTGTTTTCAACTTCAGCCCGGACAGCAGCCCTCTTGGCTTGGCCAGCCAAGCGCGCCTTCAGGTGTTTGAGGCCTTGTGGAGTTTCTGAAAAACTGGCTGTTATGGGCGCACCAGGATTCGAACCTGGGACCCCTGCCGTGTGAAGGCAGTGCTCTACCGCTGAGCTATGCGCCCGGACGCAGGCGCAAGCTGCCATTTGGCGCCCAGGCTGTCAAGCAATATGCGGTTTCATCTGCAAGGCGTGGACTTTCACGCCAAAACGCTTTATTTTCAACCCTCTCCATTTTTAAACCTCTGCACCTCATGGCCTGATTGAACCATGAGTGTGGTTTCAGTTGATAGACAAACAAAGGAAAGAGATGAGCATCTCCTGGGAAAAAGCATCAAAATGGATTGCCGGGGCAGGCATATTGCTGCTTGGCATTTCCTTGTTTGTCGCGACAAAACAAGCCTATGTCAACAGTGACAATGCATGGTATGCAATCATGGGCCGTGGCATTGCAGAAGGGAATATACTGCTTAAAAATTTTATGGGCAGCACAATGTCTCACTATTTCCCTTATGCCATTATAGAAGGGTTTTGGTCTTTATTTTTCCATCATTATGAGCTTGTACACACATTGTCCATCCTGAGCCTGACCCTTTTTTGGGGCTATGTTCTGTTTCTCGCCATCCAGGTGTTGTCAGAAAAAAAACCAAATATATTTATTATATTAACTCTTGTTACCCTTGTTGTTTCCATGCCTCCGACCTTGTTGGCTGAGGCTTATGTCCATTTTGCACCCGTGCTGTGTGCACTGTTGGCGGCATGTCTATATTATGGAAAAAACCGTTCGACATGGGTGAAATATGGCATTATTGCACTGCTTGCCAGTTGGACAAACAACTATAATATTGTTTATTTTCTTATTCCCATAACACTTGAAAACCTTTTATATTATATAAAAACAAAAAAAATAGACCCCATGGCGAAATGGGTTGTTGTGGGCATGGTTGCCTATCTTATTCGCCATATGTTGTTGAAGAATATAGGGCTTGAGGTTCCGGGAGCTTCGCCCATTCTTGAATCGGCCAGGACGCTAACGCATTTTGGCGAGTTGGGGGACAACTTCTCCAAAATATATCTCTCCTTTTCCGCTCTGTTTTCGGCTGATTTTTGGGGGATGAAACTGGAAAAAGCCATTCCCAGCCTATGGTTTTTTATTGCCATGCTCCTTGCTCTCTATGTGCAAGCCAAATATTCCCTTAAAATATATAAAGAAAAATCCAGCGAAGAAAATAGATTTATGGTGTTTTTGCTTCTGGGCTCCATTTCTATCCTGGGGATTCATCTCTTCTCTCAACTTCTCATAAGCTCAAGGTATTTAACAAGTTTATTCATCAACAGCCTGGTCATATTGGGCTATGGATTGAACAGGAGATGGCCAGAGGGAAAGAAACTTGGCATGATATTTATTGTCACTTTTGCGCTTTCTATGATACACCAAACCATCCATGGACGATATGGGGTGGATCCAAAACTCAAAGAAAGACAAGAGATAGCGAAAGTGATCCGCAGCGAAAAGCTGAACAATGGATATGCATGGTTTGGCAATTCTTTGTCTATAAATTTTGTTATGAATGAGCAAAGGATTGCCTCGTTGCACCCTAGAACGAACAACCCGATGTTATGGTTGGTGGATAAAAATACATTCTATCGCCCTGGGAAGTTTGACTTTCTCATCAGCTGGATAGATGGTGGGGCGGTTGCTTGGAGAGAGGAGGGCGGCGGTGAATGGGGAGAGCATGACTTAAATGATAGCGAAATCCGTGAAATTTTCGGAAACCCCAGAAAGGTCGTCAAAGTCGGCCGCGTGCGCCTATATGTTTATGAGGACATAACAGACAAGGTGAAAAAGCCAAAGCTAGGGAAAACAGCGAGAGTTAAAAACTCCTCTTAACGGCAACGCCGTCTTGTCCATAACTCGACTTGGGCATTTTTATGAGCAAAACTATGCAAGTTGAATTTAAACCGGTTTCATGTCAAAACAAAAACGGTCTTAGTGGTTTGTTCGGGCTTCCCAAGGAGACTGCAAGGCCGGCCGACACGGCTAAGGCGCAACGACAGACAACAACGGACGACAACCCAGAAAAAAAATAACTTTATATGAGAAATCAAAACAAACAAGCTGCAATGAATATAATAAAAAACCATATTCATTCCGGAAAGAAATTGGAAGCCATAAAAGAATTCATAACACAAATAGATTGCAGTCTCCTCAAGGCAAAAGAAGCCATAAAAGAGATGAAGTCCAGCAAGAATTATGACTTTGAATATTATGAGAAAAAATATGGCAAACCTGCTGAGGAAGGGGATGACAACAAAAAAGAAATGAGAAGACTTGCGATGGAGCATGCTTTGGAGGATTTAAAAAAAACAAGAAGAAAAAACTTGCGAATTCTGCTGCTTTCCACCTTTCTTACGCTCGTTCTCGGGGCGGGCGTTATGGTGTTTTTCAATACAGATTTTTTTATGCCGCAATCTCAATTCTACACAATAGCAGTCGAATTGGATAATGGTGAGCTCTTCGAAACAACTTTTTTGGGCAGCGTGGGTGCTATCAACAGAAAAGGTGAATTTTTAATGGAATATAATGCCAGCAAACTGGCAGAGCATGTGGGGTTATATTTGGGAAATGAGCCCTGGTCTATTTCCAAATCAGACAATCCATATTTTAAAGGAAAAATACAGGGAGGCGTTCCTGGCACAGAGGGGAGTTCCTGGTTTTCTTCTAAAACAGTTTATGGGTCGATCAATTCATCTCACATAGAAGACACGTTTTATAACCTCTCCAAAGAGGTGGTATGGATATATAACTCTAACAGCCAAGAGGGAGATTTATTCCAGAGGGTGATGAAGCGGACAAAAGTTCCAGGCGGCGAAAGCCCTGTTGACTATGTTAAATATATAAATGTGAATAAGTTTTTGGCTCAAAATTATGGCATCTCTGTGGACATGAGATATGACAAAGAAAATCAACTCATTGTCTTTAAAGTCCCTAAAAGTGTAGGCAAATAACCCTGGTTTCCATAAATACTTCCCAAAGTTTCAGCAGCACTTGCGCGTCCAAGGCGGCATATGTCATTTGGCTTTGTGAGAGGGAAAACAGCGAGAGCTGAAAACTTCCCTTAACGGCAACGCCGTCTTGTCCATAACTCGACGCAACACAAAACTCGTGTGCACCCCGGACACCCCGGCAATGCGGGTAATTTTCTGCAAAAGCAATTCCTGATAGGCATCCATGTCCTTTACGACAATTTTCAGTTGATAGTCCGCAGACTGCCCCGTCAGCAGCAAACACTCGAGTACTTCGTCAATTTTGGAAATTTTGGCCTCAAAATGCGCAAAACGCTCCGGCGTGTGCTGATCCATGGAAATAGAAACCAGCGCCGTCAGAGAAAACCCAAGGCGACGCGCATCCAGCAAGGCGCAATAGCCCACAATCATCTTCGCTTCTTCCAACGCACGCACCCGACGCAAACAGGCCGAGGGAGAAAGGCTCACCCGCTCGGCCAACGCCTGGTTGCTGATCCGCCCCTCGCACTGCAAAAGCTTGAGTATTTGACAGTCATAAATGTCCAGCTCCATGCATGATTCCTCGACGAGAATGGCAGATTATTTCATAAATCCATTCAATAACGCAATTGTTTGCCAATTATAGCCAAAATAACTCAAAAATTGAAACAATTCGCCGCGGCTATTCAAATAAATTAAATATGTTTTCCGGGTTTTCCGGAAGACAAAGCTCTGCTGCCTCAAGCAGGGCTTTGCTGCCTAAAAAGGAATACGGCTATGCTTGCAAACCCCGCCAGCAAATATTGTGCTTTTCAGCCCATTCGCCTCCACCAGCGACAATGGCCTGACGTTGCCCTCTCTCGCCCTCCCATATGGATGAGCACGGACTTGCGCGATGGAAACCAGGCCCTGTTTGAGCCCATGGATGTGCAGAGAAAACTGCGTTTGTTCCACCTTCTGTGCAACATTGGCTTTAAGGAAATAGAAGTCGGCTTTCCCTCCGCCTCGCAGGTGGACTTTGACTTTGTGCGCTGCCTCATTGAGGGCGGACATATTCCGGAGGATGTCAGCATTGAAGTGCTCAGCCATGCGCGCACGGCGCTTATTGAGCGCAGCATGGCCTCCCTCAGGGGCGCGCGCAGGGCCATTGTCCACGTCTGCAACGCTATTGCCCCCGCCTTCCGCGAAAACGTCTTCGGCATGAAACCCAAGCAAATTGTCAAACTCACTACCTCGGCTACCTCTCTCGTACGCCAGTTGGCACAGGAGATGGCGGGCACAAAAGTGCTATTCCAATATAGCCCCGAAACTTTTTCGGGCACGGAGTTGGAATTTTCCCTCGAGGTGTGCAACGCCGTGACGGAAACCTGGGGCGCACGCCCGGATGACAAGGTTATCCTCAACCTTCCGGCCTCCGTTGAAATGGCAACACCCAACCACTATGCCGACCAAATTGAATGGATGCACCGCCACCTCGCGCGGCGCGACAGCGTTGTGCTTTCTGTGCATACGCACAATGACAGGGGCACTGGCGTGGCCGCCGCTGAGTTGGCACTCATGGCCGGGGCAGAGCGCGTCGAAGGTTGCCTCTTTGGCAATGGAGAGCGCACAGGCAATGTGGACATTGTGACGTTGGCGCTTAACCTCTATGGGCAGGGCGTCTCCCCTGGCCTGGACTTTTCGGACATAGGCAGCGTGGCGCGCATATTTGAAGCGTGTACCGGCATGCCCATCCACCCTCGCCACCCCTATGCGGGAGAGTTGGTGTTTACGGCTTTTTCTGGCTCCCACCAGGACGCCATTAAAAAGGGCCTCGCCGCTCAACGCAAAGACGCCCCATGGAAAGTCCCCTACCTCCTCGTGGATCCCGCCGACATTGGCCGAAACTATGACGCCCTCATCCGCGTCAACAGCCAGTCCGGCAAAGGTGGATGTGCCTGGCTGCTTCAAACACACTATGGCATTTCCATGCCGCGAAAGCTTCAGGCGGAATTCTCCCTTAAGGTGCAGAAGGAGGCAGAAAAAGAAGGAGAAGTCAGCGCCGAGCACATGTGGCGGATTTTCTCCCAAACCTATGTGGAGCCCGCTTCCCCCCTGCGCTATGTCAGCCACCGCCTGAACGAAGAAGGCGCGGTGCAGGGCGTGGAGCTTGTCGTCGAAATGGACGGCCGCCGCCATGTGCTTTGTGGCCACGGCAACGGCCCCATTGACGCGGCGGTACATGCCTTGCGCAGCGCGGGCATTGTTGTGCGTGTGCAGAGTTTTGAGGAGCAGTCGCTTTCTGCAAGCCGCGAAGGAGGGGAGGCCCGGGCCTGCGCATTCCTTCTGCTTGCAGGAGAGACAGGGGACGAGTGCTATGGCGCAGGCGTGGATGAAAACATTGTCACCGCCTCCCTGCGTGCATTGCTGAGCGGCGTCAACCGCCTAATAGGGGGGGGTTTTTGTTTTTTCCCTTCCGGGGGGGGGAGGGGGCCTGCGGCCCGGCTCTTTTCAAAGGAATAAGTTTTTTGTGAGGGGTTTTTGTTTTTTTCCCTTCCAGGGGGGGGGGAATGTCGCCTCCGGCGAAGGGTTTATTTGCCCTCCCGGGCGGGGGGTTTCGCCTCCCGGCGAGTAACTTTTTTTGTGCGACAAAAAAAGTCACCAAAAAAAGCGCCCTGCCGGGGGCTTACGAGCGGCCCCAGGAAGGTTTTAATACGAGCAACCGTTGGCGACTTAAACTCTCTAAGCGCAACTCGGAATTAAAACCTCCCTGGGGCTTGCAGACTCCGAGGCTCTCTGCTTCGCAGACTGCATCATGGGCGAATAAAATGTTGGCGCGTGGGTTGTGCCAAGCTTTGCGGGCCCCGACTTCCCTTCATTCCAAAAGGTCTGGGCCCGCAAAGCTCGTCACAACCATAACGTTGAGGTTTTGAAAAAAAATTCAACGTCGTTTTGGGGGCTGACGAAACTGAACAAAACGGAGTTGAACAAAAAAGCAAGCCTCCCAAAAAATGCAGCGTGGGAAAGCTTGCCCCACGCTGTTGCTTTGCACCCACAAAAGCCGTTTATTGTTTTGAGGAGGGGAAGCGTTTTTTTAAAGGGCCTGTGTCCTGTGTTGAGAAGGCACCTTCTTGTTTTACCATTTCCACGCGGCGGTTTTTGGTTCTGCCTTCCTCGGTCGTGTTGTTGGCAATAGGTTTTTCCATGCCAAAGCCTGCTGCGGAGAGGCGCGACTTGTTGATACCCTTGGCGATAATAGCATTCATCACCGCGTTTGCGCGCTCGTTGGAAAGCTTTTTGTTGCCGGCAGGCGTTCCCAGATTATCGGTGTGACCTTCCAGTTTTACCTTCAAGTCAGCCTGGGTTTTAAGGGCACTGACAATCTCATCAATAATGTCCTTGGATTCTGGTTTGATGGTGGCCTTGCCCGTATCGAAGTGGATATATAAGGCGATATGCCCTTCTGTGTTCAACTTATGCAGAATGGTATCAGAGTCTATAATCTCCACGTCCACCTGCAACTCGGCCGGTTCGAGGATCCATACTTTATAGCCTCCTCTTCCTGAGTCAAAGGCCATATAATATTGCTTGTCGTTGCGTTTAAAAGCGGCATGAAAGTTTCTTTCTTCTCCGTCTTCCCAAAGAATTTGTCCTCCCAGTTTTTTCACCGCTTCCTTGTGGTAGCGTGTTTGATGCAAGCTACTTGGCAGGTCTTCTGACCTGCCTCTATAGATGTACCACGAATACACCTGATTGCCTTCATAAACTGTTTCCGCCAGCTCTTGACTGCCTTGTTTTATTTTGAGTTTCTCAAAACCTCTACTGCGCTCTTCAATCTTATATTCCGGCATGCCACGGAAAATGTAATCCTTGGCCAGCTCAGACGCCTGAGCTGAAACGGCGACAAGCAACACCAGCGGCAGCAATATCAACATTTTTTTCATAAATTTCTCCTGAGGTTGTTTTTTAAAAAACCAAAGAATGGAATGGTTTTCATGCCCGGCGCCATGCCGAGAGCAGATGAAAGCTTTTGCGAAAGAGAGGGAAGTGTTGTCCAAAGGGAAATTGAAGAAATGCAGGAAAGCCGTCGCAGGCTGTTTCTTTGGGCCAAAAACGCTATGCCCCTGTCCGCCCTTGCGCTCACCCTGGCTGCCACCGCCATATTCCTGGCCAAACTCCATTTGACTGTCATCGCCCTCCTCCAACAGCGCAGTGCTTTCACCGCCATTCTTCAGCAGAATTATATACACAATAACAGCCTGGGTTGCAACAGTTGAAGACCATATTTGAAGGCCATGCTTGCTCAGACAGCTATAACCACTGCGCAAGCTGGCTGTGCGAACAACCTCCTTGCAAGCCATGCTTTACTTGGGGTGAGGGGCATCAACCTTGTTTGCTTTTTGTCCTCTTGGGCGATATTTTGAAGCTCGCTACGCGAGGTAAACTTTGGCGAGCTTCACGCCGACACCCCACCTCCAAGCTTTGCTCTTTCGGGTGGAGTTTTCTAAAAATGCCTGCTGTGCAAATAACTTTTGCCCCCGGGCAGCTGAATGACATGCATCGCCTGACACTAAACACGCGCCGCATCCCCATAGCGGCGCATACACAGCTCCATAAGCTGTTGAGTAATAATGCTCAAAACCTGCCCTTCCTCGGCATTGAGGAGTGCCCCTGTTTTTTCTTCACTCATAAAACCCTCCTCCCTCTGCAAAAACGTAGAACAGCAACGCTGCCCTCCAAGGGAGGAGCCGGGCGTTTGGGCCTTGCACTGCAAAATAGAAATACTCAACAAAGTGGTTATGGAGCAGCAGCTCAGCATTGACAAAATGTGGGGGGTGCTGGCCAGAATTTCCGACCGCATTTTGGAAAAACACCCTCGAGGCTAGCGCATTAGGCCTTAGCTTAAATTTTCCCACAGGAGTTTTAGCCCTATAAAAAACAACAGCAGGGCGAAGCAACGCCTTAAGGCCACAACAGGGAGGTGGTGGGCAAGCTTGGCTCCCCAGGGGGCGCTCAGCGCGCTGGCCACAGCAATGCCCAAGGCCGCCTGCACGTGTATATAGCCCAGTGTGCCCGGCGGGCGGCCCTCGTTGCCCAGGCCTGTGTAGAGGTGCCCCAATGCCCCCGCCAGGGCAATGGGGAGGATGCAGGCTGCAGAGGTGCCAATGGCATGCCGCATGGAAAGGCTATAAAACAAAAACAAAAGCACCAACAGGGAGCCTCCGCCAATGCCTACCACCCCTGAAAGCAAACCCGTGAGGCCACCCCCCAGGTTGAGCCCCCATGCCCCAGGCAACTCCCTCTGCTGCACAGGCCTGCGCCCCCATGCCATTTGGAGCGCCATGGCCATGGCGAAAAGCCCAAAAACAATACGCACCACGCTGCCTGGCAAAAAGCTTGAAAGCCAGGCACCCCCCAGGGAGCCCACAAGCAAACTGGGGGCAATGCGCCAAAACAAGGGCCACTCCACCCCCTTGCGCCGGTGGTGAGCGTATGCAGAAGAGAGCGAGGTGGCCAATATGGTGGCCAGCGAGGTGGCCACCGCCAACTGCGTAGCCATGTTTTTCTCCATGCCCTGCATGCCGAAAATAAACAGCAGAGAGGGCACCACAAGAAAGCCTCCCCCAATGCCCAACATGCCGGCCACAAGGCCGACCAGGGCCCCCAAACCCATATATATGGAAAATGAAAAAAGCCACTCACCCATAAAAGCCGACAGTAGTGCCCCTGCTTAAAATTGGGTAGCACCTTGTTTTTATACCCCCAGGGGAGCCTTTGCCTGGGGCAAGGAAAGGAAAGGAAAGGAAAGGCAAGGCAAGGGCCCTTCAACCTCTAGGCCTTAAACCCCAATACCTCGGGCACCCTGTGAGGGAAAAACGGTGAGGGAAAAACGGTGAGGGAAAAACGGTGAGGGAAAAACGGTGAGGGGAAAAAAGCGAGGGAAAAACGCTGAAGGCAAAACGGCGAGGGAAAAACGGCGCGTAGGGCATGGGCTGAAAAGGCGTGCGCCCTCAACTCACCCATGGGGAGGTGCAGGCAGGCTGCAGCGCGCCTCAAAGAGGGGGCTTGCTCAGGAGGGCAAAGCCTCTGGTGTTGCGCTTTGCGCCGCAGGAGTTTAGAGGGAGAGTATGTCCATACTCTCTTCCGAGAAAAAAAGCATTGCACGCGTAGAGCGCGCCATTGAAGACATTCGCCAGGGCAAAATGGTTATACTCACGGATGATGAAACCCGGGAGAATGAGGGGGACTTGGTTATGGCCGCCGAAAAAGCAACGCCCGCGGCCATTAATTTTATGGCCAAATATGGACGGGGGCTTATTTGCCTCCCGCTGACAGAAGAGCGTATACGCCAGCTGCGCTTGCCGATGATGGTTTCAGATAACAACTCCCCCTTCCAAACGGCTTTTACGGTTTCCATTGAGGCAGCCAAAGGGGTGACGACAGGCATTTCCGCGGCAGACAGAGCCAAAACCATACTCACCGCGGTGGCACCGCGCGCCAAACCCAGCCACTTGGTGCGCCCAGGGCATATTTTCCCCCTGCAGGCACGCGACGGAGGTGTTTTGGTGCGCACCGGACAAACCGAAGGCTCCGTGGATTTGGCCAGAATGGCAGGCCTCTTCCCCGCCGGCGTGCTGTGTGAAATTATGAAGGATGACGGCACCATGGCACGACGCCCGGATTTGCTGCGCTTTGCCAAACGCCACCACCTGCACATGCTTTCTGTGGCGGACTTAATTGCCTACCGCCTCTCAAGAGAGCAGTTTGTGCGCTGCATAGGCCAGGTGGCTTTGCACAGAGGCCCCTTGGGGGAATGCATGGCCTATGCCTTTATGGCCGATATACACCCTGAGGTACACTGGGCCATAGTGAAAGGAAAACCCTCTCCCTCTCTCCCTACGTTGACGCGTGTACACCGGGTCGATGCGCTGGCGGATTTGTTGGAGCACATGGATTTGAGGGGGCCCTTGCACCAGGCCTTTGAGGCCATAGCCAAAGAGGGCCGCGGCGTATTGCTCTATTTGCAGGTACCTCAAGCCCAGGGGGCCTTGCGCCGCTCCAGGTTGGGGGCCGGCAGGGAGAGCCCCGAAAGCCTGCGCGAGGTGGGCCTGGGGGCTCAAATACTCAGGTGCCTGGGCCTTCGGCGCCTTCACTTGCTTTCTCACGGCATAAAGCGCATGGTGGGCCTGGAAAGTTATGGTTTGGAAATTGTACGCTATAGCAGCCTTGGCGAAACCCCCCCAAAAAGCCAGACCCTCGCACAAAAACCTGCACCAAAAACTGCACCAAAAACTGCAAAAAAGCCTACACCAAAGCCTGCACCAAAACCTGCAAAAAAAACTGCACCAAAGCCTGCAAAAGGCAGCCGGGCTCGCCCCCAACCCTAAGCCACACATGCCGAGAAAAACATGCCCAATATTATTGAAGGAAACAACATTGTTGAAGGAAACACCTTTATGGAAGGAAACACCATGGCCGCCAAAGGCCGCTTTGCTGTTTGCCAAAGCCGCTTTAATGAAATGGTGACAGAGGCTCTCCTCAAAGGCGCCTTGGACATGCTGCGGCGCCTGGGCGTGGCTGAAAGCGCCGTGGATGTTTTCCGCGTGCCCGGCGCCTTCGAGTTGCCTGCATTGGTGCGGCGCTTGGAAGCAACACAACGCTATAGGGGTATTGTGGCCTTAGGCTGCCTCATCCGCGGGCAAACACCGCATTTTGAATATATTGCGGGTGCCGTAGCCAGCCAATTGGCACACATTGCCGCTTCAGCCCGCTGCAGCATTTCCTTTGGTGTGCTGACTTGTGAGGATGTTGCCCAGGCCATGGATCGCGCAGGGCTGAAGGCCGGCAACAAGGGGGCAGAGGCCGCAGCCTCTTGCATAGAGACAGCTAACCTCTTTGAGAAGGTTTCCACACTTGAAGCCCAATAACCTGGGAGTACGCAGAGTGGCCCGCGAGCGCGCATTGCAGGCGCTTTATCAGTTGGATGTTTCCGGGGGAATTTCCATAGAGGAGGCTTTAGAGTGGGCCTGGTCGGCATACCCCGAGGAGCCCAGGCAAGAGTGGGCACACCGCTTTGCCACAGAGCTGGTAGAAGGGGTTTGCCAGGCCATTGAGGAAATGGATGCGCTTGTTGAAGCACACAGCCACCACTGGCGCCTGGAGCGCATGTCCAAAATAGATCGCAACATTTTGCGCCTGGGTATTTTTGAATTAAAACACCGCCCCGATATTCCAAAGAAGGTTAGCTTGAATGAGGCCATTGAGTTGGCTAAAAAATTTGGGACAGAAAACTCTTCGGCATTTATTAATGGCTTGCTTGACCGCATTGCCTCCGGCACCCCAAAGGACTGATTGGTGACACCCCTCCTCCCCAGCCTACAAGCCCTAGACAGCCTTGGCGGCATAGATGGCCTATGCCTCTGGGTGCGCGTTGATGAGCGCCCCTTAAGAGGTTTGGCCAGTTTTGTGGATTGGCGCCTGTGCGGTTATTTGTCCCAGCTTTTGAAAACCTCTTTTTTTTGCGGGGAGCCCGAAGAGGCCCTGCTGTTGGCCGGCGGAGGCTGCATACCCTGCCGGCGGATTTTTGTATGGGGGCTTGGAGGTGCAAAAGAATGGACTCGAGAAAGCGTTGAGCAGCATATAGAAAAAACCCAAAAAAAGCTCCGCCTGGCTGGTGTTTCCAGCCTTGCCATGTCCACTCCCGAAGGGGTTTTTGAAGAGTTTTGGCAAAAAGCCTGCGAGCGGCATTTCTCCTGGGTTTCTACCTTTGTGCTGTTTAGGCCGATGAGTTGCCTGAAAGGGACAAGTGGAACAAGTACAACAACCGCTACAGAGGTTGGGGCCGGGGCAGGGGCCCTGGCGAGGAAGCGATATTGTTAAAAATAACTCCAGAAAAAACCATTGAGCGCTTTTCAAAAATACACGTTACCCTCTTGGGGGACTTGGTGGCCGACTGCTATATTTATGGGAGGACAGAGCGCATTAGCCGAGAGGCCCCCGTATTGGTAGTCAGGCACGAAAGCGCCGAAATAAAACTGGGCGGAGGGGGCAATGTGGCCGCCAATATACGCGCACTGGGTGGCCGCGTGTCCGCCGTTGGAGTGCTTGGAAAGGATGACATGGGGCGGCGCCTTAGCCAGTTGGCAGCCCAGGCAGGCATTGGCTTGCAAACCGTCAACTCCACCTTGCTGAAGACAGAAACCAAAACGCGCGTGCTGGCAGGCGCCGAGGGGACAACCCTGCAACAAATGTTGCGCATAGACAAAAGCTCCATGAGTGCGTGGCCCAAAACCCTGCGCCGCCGCCTGGCCCTAAAACTGGAAGCGGCACTGAAGGGCTGCCACATAGCCGTGGTTTCGGACTATGGCGCCGGAGCCATGTGCCCGGAAACATGCGAAGTGTTGGCAAGCTTTGCCGCACACGGCGGGAAACTGTGCATAGACTCTCGCTATGCACTCCTCTCCCTGCGCGGCGCAACCGTTTGCAAACCCAATGAGCCGGAGTTGCAAATGCTGACGCAAATGCCGACGCAGACAACACCACAACTGCGCGCCGCAGCCCACAAGGCTTTGGAGTTGCTTTCCTGCGAGTGGTTGCTGACAACGCGCGGCAAGGCGGGCATGGCGGTTTTCCACGCCTCCGGCGAGGAGCTTTTTTTGCCGGTGCACGGCCTGGAGGTGGCGGTGGATGCCACAGGGGCAGGAGACACCGTTATGGCCAGTTTTGCATTGGCTTTTGCCGCCTCAAACTGTGCTTTTTTGGCGGCGAGGCTGGCGAATGTGGCAGGGGCCTTGGTGGTGCAAAAACAGGGTACCGCCACCGTCAGCAGGAGAGAACTCTCAGAAGAAACAGCAAGGACACTGCGTGGAAAAACTGCTGACACTCGCCGCCGCCGTTGAGGTGGCCAAGGCCGCCCGACTTGAAAACAAAACCCTGGCGCTTGCCAATGGCGCGTTTGATCTGTTGCATGTGGGCCACCTGCGCTATTTGCAAGGCGCCAAACAAGAGGCGGATTTGCTCCTGGTGGCGATAAACTCTGACACCTCTGTACGCGCCCTCAAGGGCCCCCCCCGCCCCATTGTGCCGCAAGAAGAGCGCGCCGAGCTTTTGTGTGCCCTCTCCTGCGTGGATTGGGTGGTGGTGTTTGATGAGCTGGATGTGCGCCACCTCATCCGCGCCTTAAAACCGGATGTACATGTGAAGGGGCGGGACTATTGCCCTGACACCATTCCCGAGCGCGCCGAAATAGAGGCCTATGGCGGTCGCGTGGCCGTTGCGGGGGATGAGAAAAACCACAGTACAACGGAGGTGCTGTCCAAACTCAAGGAGGGGAATGCATGAAGACAGTCCACGTCCTCTTGGCGCCTGACTATGCCGATTGGGAGGCGGCTTTGGCTTTGTGTGAGTTGAGGCGTTTGGGCGGCTACCGCATTGCCGCTGTCAGCCTTGACGCCTCTCCCCTCTGCAGCTTAGGGGGCCTCACCTTAAAGCCCGACATAGAGTTGCCTCGCCTCAACTTGCTGCACTCGGCTTTGCTGTTAATTCCCGGCAGTGAATATTGGCTGCGCCAGGAGCGCCCGGACTTGACGCGCCTTTTGCGCCAGGCCCTTTCCATGGGCCTGCCTCTGGCGGCTTGCGGCAGCGCGGTGACGTTGCTTGCGCGCGCGGCCATTTTGGATGACAGAAAACACACCGGCAACAGCCTCGAAGAGCTTCGGCGCTATGCTCCTGAATATAAGGGCGAGGCTTTTTTCTGCAAGGCAGAGCGCGCCATAAGCGCCTTGGGCCTGGTGACAGCTTCCGGTTTTGCGCCTGTGGATTTTGCCTTGGCCATATTTGAGCAGATGGGGATAGAAGGTGGCAGGGAGGCCCTGCGGGTGAGTTTTCAGCTGCCTTCGGGTGGCGAGCCTCCCCCGCATAGCCCCTCATAAAACTGCACAAGCCCCTGCACCGCAAGCTTGGCCATGGCGTCGACGTTGTTGGAATAGGGGCCCAAGTCCACACAGTGGTGAGGGGAGAAGCGGTGTCCCCAGCGCTCCATGGGCATATGAAAAAAGAGGGCGAGGGTAGGGGCGCCCACCGCCACCGAGAGGTGCATAGGCCCGGTGTTGTTGCTCACCACAAAGCGCGCCGCTTGCATGAGCGCCGCCAACTCATCCAAGTTGGTGGGCGGGGCCAGCAAGCTGCCGGGGGCTTTGTCCACCAGTTGCCTGGCAAGGGTTTCTTCTTGTGGCCCCCAAGTGACGAGTGGGGCATAGCCGAGTTTTAAAATGGCCTCGCAGAGGTGCACAAATACTTTTTGGGGAACGCGCCTATGGAGGAGGCGGGAGCCGGGGTTAACGAGGGCGAAAGGCCTGGCGATGTGGGAGAGTTGCTTTGCAAAGGCAGGCGAGAGGCGAGGCTTGCGAAAGCTTAAGGGGGGGAGGGCGTCGAGCGGGAGGCCCAGAGGCCCAAGGAGGTGAAGGCGCTGGAGGAGCTCAGAGCAGGTGTCCTCTCGCCTGGGGACAGCAATGTCAGCGAGGGCCTTTGCAATGCCACAAGCAGGCCCGACAACGGGGGTATAAGGCGCAATCCACCGGGAAAGCAAGCTGGCCGTCGTAGAGGGGGAACTCCAATTGGTGCAGTTGACGACAAGCTCCCAGCGGTGTGTACGAAGGCGGGAAACTTCTTTAGAGAGGGGGAAAAAGCGCAAGGCTTTGGTGCTGAGGCTGAAAAGCTCAGCAATGAGGGGGTGGCCTTCCAGCACGCGCGCGGTTTTTTCATGCACGAGCAAGTCCACCTGGGCATGCGGGGCCAAAGCCTCCAGGAGAGGCGTCATCAGCAAAGCCTCGCCAACACGGTTGTCCACGCGCACCAGCAGCAGCCTGTGCACTTGAGAGAGGTTTTGGGCCCCCCAACGCCGTTTGGGTCGCCAAAGCAAGGTGGCGGCAAGCTTGCCGGCAAAGGCTTTGGCCCATAGCTCAGGCCGTTTATGCATGCGTTTGAGCATAAAAGTGAAGTTTAGCGTGAAGCAGGTTTGACTTGTGCAAAAAAACTCCCTAGCACGCTGAGAATGGTTTTAAGCATGACAGGGTTTGGAGCAGCCAAGGCTTTGCTTGGCTCCGAGGAGTTGTCCATAGAGCTTCGCTCCGTTAACCACAAATATTGCGACATTCGCGTGCGTTTGCCCAAAGAGTTGGCCGTGTGTGAGGCCATGGTAGCGCGCTTCCTCAAAAGCAAACTCTCTCGTGGTGCCATAGAGGTTTCTGTCAGACGCAACGGGGAGAATGTTTGCTCCACGGTGCCTCGGTTGGATTTGCCTTTGCTGCAAAACTACCGAAAACTGCTTGAAGAGGTACAGCAAAGCCTGGGGGCTTCGTGCGAGTTGAGCGCGAAGGAGTGGCTGTTGTTGCCAGGCGTGTTGAAGCTTGAAGAGACGCAACTCAACACAGAGGAGGCGACAACAGCTTTGCAGGGCGCATTGGAAGAGGCCTTTGAGCAGTTGTTGGCCATGCGAAAGGCCGAAGGGGAGCTCATTTGTGCAGATATTTTTCAACGCTTGTCCATGGTTTGCGCGTATATGCAAAAACTGAAAACACTCTCCACATGCGCAGTCCAGAGTTTTCGCAGCCGACTGGAGACGCGGCTTGGCGAGTTGTCTGCAAGCGCCATAGAGCCTCAGCGCCTCGCGCAGGAGCTTGTCCTTTTTGCGGAGCGGACGGATGTTGCCGAAGAGTTGACACGTTTGAGTGCGCACTGCACGCAGATGCAAAAGCTTCTGCACACACAGGAGCCTGTTGGGCGCCGTCTGGATTTTTTGTTGCAGGAAATGGGGCGTGAGGTGAATACCATGGGCTCCAAAAGCCAACACGCCGAAATTTCATTGTTGATAGTTGAAATGAAGGCAGAGCTTGAGCGAATTCGAGAACAAGTGCAGAATGTAGAGTGAGTTTTCATAAAGAAGAGGTTTTTCAACATGAGTGTATGCCTGACCCTTACCGTTTTTCTGCTGTCTTTTGAGCCTGGGGCTTGGAATGCCCAGGAGCATGCCAAAATAGAAGAGGCCATGGCCAAGGCCGATAAAGAGGCGGAAGATCGCTGGCTGAAAAACAAAAAGCCTTCGGAGCTCAGCTATGATCAGCAGCAAGCCATGTTTAAAGAAAAAAATGCAGCGAAAGAGCGCATTCTCTCAAAGCATGGCAAAACCCTCTTTGACTTTGAAAGAGAAAAACTGAGCCTTGATGATGACAAAAAACATGAGCTCAAACAAGCCACAGACAACCTGCGCAACCAGCGAGAACAAGAAGCCGTCGAAGCCGCTGTGCGTGAAGCCTTGCGCGAAGACAGCCTGCAGCTTGTCAGCTCCGAAAAACCCCCGCCGCCGCCCCCTGCCTCTGCTGAGCCACCCCCCCGCCGCCGTGGCCGACGCTGAAACATAGCCGCACCTAGACCACCGCATTCACCCAATGGACTTTGCCTTTGAGTTGGCTACAGCCCATGCCAAAGTGCCTTGGCCTCATGGATGTGCATGCCTTGCTCCACCCCAACAAGGCTTCAATGCCCATACACAGTTGGCCTTCACCCCGTTGGCCTTTACACCGTTGGCTTTCGCATAGATGGAGGGTGCTTTTGCCGCTCATAGACGGGTAGACAATGGCTTAGGCTTGGTTTTAGGTTTGGTTTTAGGTTTGGCCTTAGGGGCTTTAGGCTTAGCTTTAGCTTTGGCTTTGGCTGTTATGGTCCATATTTCCTCATAGGGGCAATGGCAGTCCCCCTCTTTGGGCTCTGGGTAGGCATGGTATTTCCCCTCATGGTTTTGGAGCACCGTTTGTTGCTTGCCCCAGGAGACCACCGCCTCGGGCGCTATACGCACTTTGCCGCCCCCCCCGGGCAAGTCTACGGCAAAAGCCGGCAAGGCCAACCCTGAAACCCTCCCCATCAGCTGCTGCAACAACTCCATGCCGAAACGCAAAGGCGTACGCATGTGCTCAATGCCCTGGGCCAGATCCAATTGGTGCAAATAATAGGGGCGCACACGCATGCGAAGACAGGCTGAAAACAACTCCTCCAAAATACGCACGCTGGAGTTGATGCCGCGAAGCAACACCGCCTGGTTTTCAACAGGCACGCCCGCGTCCACCAGCAAAGCGCAGGCACGTTCAGCCTGGGGTGTCACCTCTTTGGGGTGGTTGAAATGCGTCACCACAAACACAGGGGCATGGCGGCGAAGGAGGCGTGCAAAGGCCGGGGTTATGCGCATGGGCAGGGTGACGGGCACGCGCGTGCCCAGGCGGATAATTTCCACGTGCGCAATGGCGCGAAGCTTTTTGAGCAAACGCTCCAACACCGCGTCGCTGAGCAAAGCCGGCTCCCCCCCTGAAAGCAAAACCTCGCGTATGCTGGGGGTGGCGGCAATATAGTCCACCGCCTTGGCCCAGGCCGCTTCCCCCAGGGGGTGCCCCCCGCGCGTTATGCGGCGGCGGGTGCAGTGGCGGCAATACATGGGGCACATGTCCGTGCACAACAGGAGGGCGCGATCTGCATAGCGGTGGATGAGGGCCTCCACCGGGCGGTATTTCTCCTCCCCCAGCGGATCCTCCAACTCGCCCTCTGCACACCTGGCCTCCTCAGGCAGCGGAATGGCCTGGCGGCGGATGGGGCAATGCGGATGGCTTGCGTCCATGAGAGAGAGCACATAGGGCGGCACCCGAAGGCGAAACAGCTTTTGGCTTTGCATGCAGCCCAAACGCTCCTGGGGCGTCAGCTGCACAAAACGCTCCAAGGCTTCCCCGGTGTGGACAGCGTTTTGCATTTGCCAGCGCCAATCATTCCATTGTTTGGCAGAAACATTGCGAAAGTGGCGTTGGCGAAAGGAAGTGTTGGACATAGAGCGCGTGTGCAAGGGTGCCGGGAAAATGCCCTGCGCAGCTTTTTCATGCAAGCTTCTTCAAGCAAAGGGGAGAGCAGAAGTTTTAGCGAAGGGAGTATACTGAAAGCCATATGCGCTGAATCAAAAATGAGCTTTCAACGCTGTGACGATAAAGGGAGACAACCGCGTGCTATAGCTGAAGTTGAAACTTCAGTTGATGTGGCCTATACCCTCGAGGTGGAAGCATTTTAATGCAGGCTGGAATACAGGCTGAAAGGGAAATACAGGCTGACGAGGATTTGTGCTAAGTGCTTTGGGGTTCAAGCCTAAAGCCCACAGGAAGCGCCTTGGGGTTTGAAGGAGGACATATGCGCGGTTTTTCCAGGACACTATTTTCCAAGGCAAGCATGGGGCTTGTGCTTTTGGGTTTATGGGCCTGTCCCATAGACAACAAGTTTTTGTGCAAAGAAGAGGGGGATTCCTGTCCATATGGCAGCTTTTGCTTCACCGCAACGGGAGAGACAGGCGTATGCACCTGGGGCGAGTGGACAACCAACGAGGACGGGGTTGCAGGGATTTTTCCGAAAGTTGAGGTTTCACTGCTTTTCCCCGAGGGCAGGCTGATTAAAGATCTACGCAACCCCAAAATCCAATTCCTGAGAATTGACTCCACCACCGCAACGCTTTCTATTCTCGCCTATGGCGCCACCTCCATTCCGGAGCCTTCGAGCGTTGGTGACGGGCTTGCTATTTCCTGCGAGCCTGAAACCTCCGCAAGCCCCCGCATGGAGCGCCGCTGCACCCTAGAAGCCCCGGCCCAACCCGGTGGCCACGGCATTCGGCTCAGCGCTGAAAACAGCAATGGCGCAAACACAGTTTTTATATTGTGGGAGATTGAAAGCGACACATGAGAGGCTTTCCCAAAGGCATGCTATTGGTATTGTCCGCCCCCTCAGGCGCGGGGAAGACGACGCTTGCGCGCGCACTGGTGGAGAAGACACCGGGAGCGAGGTTTTCGGTGAGCGCGACGACGCGCGCGCCGCGTGGCCACGAGAGAGAAGGCGTGGACTATTTTTTCATGGAGGCCAATGCTTTTGAGGCACGCGCACAAGCGGGTTTTTTTGCGGAGTGGGCGAAGGTGCACGGCAACTGCTATGGCAGCCCCCAAAGCGCGGTGGATGAAGCGCGCCGCGAAGAGAGCCTGGCGGTTTTTGACATTGATGTGCAAGGAGGACTCCGGCTCCGCAAGAGGGCGCCTGACTGCATTTTGGTTTTCATCATGCCCCCTTCTTTTGAAGAGTTGGAGCGCCGCCTGAGAAGCCGCCGCACCGACGATGCAAAAGCCATTGCACGAAGGCTTGAGGCAGCCCAGGAAGAAATAAGACAAGGCCTTGAATTTTATGACTATATTGTGGTGAACGACGAGGTTTCCAAGGCGCTTGGGCGTTTGAATTCCATTCTCGAGGCGGAGAAATGCCGCCGAAGCCGAGCCATTGAGGTGTGGATGGAAGAGGCAAAAAATTTCCAGCCTACAGGGGGATAGCTTCTAAGCAATGGATATTATAGGCATGAAAAAAAAGTATTTTGTTTTGTTGACAAGAGACCCTCAAGGGCTTTAGAAGCGCCAGTCCTGGTTGACGGAGTTGTTTGCCGGTGCTTGGACGGGGTTGTTGGAGGAGGCAAAAAAAACGCTTGACAGCCGGGTGCGGATGGGATACAAAGGTCGTTCTGCTTAAAAGAAGTTGGCGAGGTTGTTGCGAGGGTGTTTTTGCCAGTTAAAAAACGTATAGAAAACGCGCGAAAAACGCGGATAAAAAAATACGGGTTGAAAAAATAACTTGCAAGACACAAAAAAAGAAGTAGATAGCCGCAACCGTTGTTGACTGAGGCTAGAACAGTGGAGGTGGTCGAGGTGGGGTTGAGGTGTTTTGGGCTCGCTCTTTGAAAACCAAATAGCAAACTTTATTGGTACTGCGGAAACCGCAGTCAATTTCAGTTGCCTGAAGGCGAGCCGAAAGGCGCGCTGAAGGGTGACAAACAAAAAAGCAAGCAGACTCTAAGTTGCGAAAGCGGTTTAGGGTTTGAGACTGTCAACCTTAGCCGTTGACAGCGCCAGATTTTAACAATCTGAATATTTTATATATATTTGGAGAGTTTGATCCTGGCTCAGAACGAACGCTTGCGGCGTGCTTAACACATGCAAGTCGCGCGAGAAAGCAGCAATGCGAGTAAAGCGGCGCACGGGTGCGTAACACGTGGGTAATCTGCCTCAAAGACTGGGATAACCTTCCGAAAGGTTGGCTAATACCAGATAAGCTAGCGGAGTCTATGGACTTTGCTGGAAAAGGGTGGCCTTATGGGCTGCCGCTTTGAGATGAGCCCGCGGCCCATCAGCTTGTTGGTGAGGTAATGGCTCACCAAGGCTACGACGGGTAGCTGGTCTGAGAGGACGATCAGCCACACTGGGACTGAGACACGGCCCAGACTCCTACGGGAGGCAGCAGTGGGGAATTTTGCACAATGGGCGAAAGCCTGATGCAGCAACGCCGCGTGTGTGAGGAAGGTCTTCGGATTGTAAAGCACTTTCAGTTCGGGAAGAAAACGTCTGGGTGAATAGCCCAGGCCTTGACGCTACCGAAAGAATGAAGCACCGGCTAACTCTGTGCCAGCAGCCGCGGTAATACAGAGGGTGCAAGCGTTGTTCGGAATTATTGGGCGTAAAGCGCGTGTAGGCGGCCTTTTAAGTCGGGTGTGAAATCCCTCAGCTCAACTGAGGAAGTGCGCTCGAAACTGGAGGGCTTGAGTGCTGGAGAGGATGGTGGAATTCCCCAAGTAGAGGTGAAATTCGTAGATATGGGGAGGAACACCGGTGGCGAAGGCGGCCATCTGGACAGCAACTGACGCTGAGACGCGAAAGCGTGGGTAGCAAACAGGATTAGATACCCTGGTAGTCCACGCCGTAAACGATGAGAACTAGGTGTCGCGGGTGTTGACCCCTGCGGTGCCGTCGCTAACGCATTAAGTTCTCCGCCTGGGAAGTACGGCCGCAAGGCTAAAACTCAAAGGAATTGACGGGGGCCCGCACAAGCGGTGGAGCATGTGGTTTAATTCGACGCAACACGCAGAACCTTACCTGGTCTTGACATCCTTCGAACCTGCCCGAAAAGGTGGGGTGCCCGCAAGGGAGCGAAGAGACAGGTGCTGCATGGCTGTCGTCAGCTCGTGTCGTGAGATGTTGGGTTAAGTCCCGCAACGAGCGCAACCCTCGCCTTTAGTTGCCACGCAAGTGGATCTCTAGAGGGACTGCCGGTGTTAAACCGGAGGAAGGTGGGGATGACGTCAAGTCCTCATGGCCCTTATGACCAGGGCTACACACGTGCTACAATGGCCGGTACAATGCGTTGCCAACTCGCGAGAGGGAGCAAATCGCCCAAAACCGGTCTCAGTTCGGATTGGAGTCTGCAACTCGACTCCATGAAGTCGGAATCGCTAGTAATCGCAGATCAGCACGCTGCGGTGAATACGTTCCCGGGCCTTGTACACACCGCCCGTCACACCATGGGAGTCAACTGCACCAGAAGTCGTTGAGCCAACCCGCAAGGGAGGCAGGCGCCCAAGGAGCGGTTGGTAACTGGGGTGAAGTCGTAACAAGGTAGCCGTAGGGGAACCTGCGGCTGGATCACCTCCTTTCTAAGGAGACCGGAAACCAGGACAAGCTTCGGCATGTCAGGTGGTTTCAGGAGCGAAAGCTCCAAGAGTCTCAATAGGTCAACGTTTTTGCGGTGCCAATGGGTTTGCTGTTTGGTTTTGAGAGAGCGGGCATGCTCTTTGAGAACTGAAAGAATTTATGTTGATGGGTTCTATTTGCAAAGGTCCTCAAGGGCCTGTAGCTCAGGTGGTTAGAGCGTACGCCTGATAAGCGTAAGGTCGGTGGTTCAAATCCACCCAGGCCCACCACTTGGAAAGAGCGTTCGAGGGAGGCGGAGGATTTGTTGGGAGGCTGTTGGAAGGTGTGGCTTTGGGGGCTGTAGCTCAGCTGGGAGAGCGCCAGCTTTGCAAGCTGGATGTCGTCGGTTCGAACCCGATCAGCTCCATTTTTTGTTCTTTGACAATTTCATATTTGAAGGTTTAAAATTTCAATTTCATAAGCAATAAAACAGGCTTTTGTAGCAAGCCTGGGCTTTGGTTTCAAGCGTGGGCTTTGTTGAAAAATTCTGCATTTATGTGGGGTTTCAAGGCAAAGCCGCGAGAGGAATGAAGTCAACCAAGCTACTAAGGGCGTGTGGTGGATGCCTTGGCGCTGAGAGGCGAAGAAGGACGTGGGTGGCTGCGATAAGCTCCGGCGAGATGCTACCAATCGTTATACCCGGAGATTTCCGAATGGGGAAACCCACTGCGAGTCATGTCGCAGTATCCCAACCTGAACACATAGGGTTGGAGAAGCAAACCAGGGGAAGTGAAACATCTCAGTACCCTGAGGAAAAGAAAACAATGAGTGATTCCCGTAGTAGTGGCGAGCGAACCGGGAACAGCCTAAACCAATGCCACGAAAGTGGCATCGGGGTTGCGGGTCCGCAGTAGGACTCTGAAGGTTAGCAAAATTGCCTGGAAGGGCAAGCCATAGAGCGTGAAAGCCGCGTATGCGAAAACTGGAAGAGCCGAGCGGGGTACCCAAGTAGGGCGGGACACGTGAAATCCTGTCTGAATCTGCCAGGACCATCTGGTAAGGCTAAATACTACTCAGCGACCGATAGTGAACAAGTACCGCGAGGGAAAGGTGAAAAGAACCCCGGTGAGGGGAGTGATAAGAATCTGAAACCACATGTCTACAAGCAGTTCGAGGGCTACGCGTGCGCAAGCATGAAGGCCCGAGAGCGTACCTTTTGCATCATGATTCGGCGACTTAATATACGTAGCAAGGTTAAGCCGATAGGTGGAGCCATAGTGAAAGCGAGCCCGAATAGGGCGATTGAGTTGCGTGTATTATAACCCGAAGCGGAGTGATCTATGCATGGCCAGGTTGAAGCGTGGGTAAAACCACGTGGAGGACCGAACTCGTGAGAGTTAAAAATCTCTGAGATGAGCTGTGCATAGGGGTGAAAGACCAATCAAACTCCGTGATAGCTGGTTCTCCCCGAAAGATATTTAGGTATCGGCTCGAGGATTTCTGTACTGGAGGTAGAGCACTGGAACGGCTAGGGGTCTCACCAGATTACCAAACCGTACCAAACTCCGAATGCCAGTAACTGTAAACTCGGGACGCAGTCAGTGGGTGATAACGTCCATTGGCAAGAGGGGAATAACCCAGACCGACAGCTAAGGTCCCCAAATCCAGACTAAGTGAACACTAGAAAGGATGTGGCGGGTCCCAGACAACCAGGAAGTGGGCTTAGAAGCAGCCATCTTTTAAAGAAAGCGTAATAGCTCACTGGTCAAGACAAGCCGCGCCGAAAATGTAACGGGGCTAAGTCTGATACCGAAGCTTCGGGTCATACAAGGAAACTTGTATGGCGGTAGGGGAGCGTTGCAACAGCGGTGAAGCCAGACCGGAAGGGCTGGTCGAGCGGTTGCAAGTGCTGATGCCGAAATGAGTAACGATAAAGAGTGTTAGAAACACTCTCGCCGTAAACCCAAGGTTTCCTGGGTCAAGTTAAACTTCCCAGGGTTAGCCGGGCCCTAAGCCGAGGCCGAAAGGCGTAGGCGATGGAAAGCAGGTTAATATTCCTGCGCCACTTTATAAGCGTTGAAACGAGGGGTGACGGAGTAAGTTAGGTGTTGCCGGGTGTCGGATTCCCGGTCCAAGGCTGTAGGGGTGTCTTGTACGAACAAAAGGCAAGACAGTTATCCCTGAGAGCTGAGTGAAAGTACGCAAGTACGATAACGCTGATACTCAACTTCCAAGAAAAACCTCGCGTGGAGCTTATAGGGTGTCCGTACCGCAAACCGACTCAGGTGGGTGAGGAGAAAATCCTAAGGCGCTTGAGAGAACCCTCCTCCAAGGAACTAGGCAAATTGACACCGTAACTTTGGAAGAAGGTGTGCCATGAAAGGTGTAGGGGCTTGCCCCCGAAGCGTTTCGTGGTCGCAGAGAATAGGCGGTAGCGACTGTTTAACAAAAACACAGGACTCTGCAAAGGCGATAAGCCTATGTATAGGGTCTGACTCCTGCCCGGTGCTGGAAGGTTAAGGGGATTTGTCAGCCGCAAGGCGAAGCGATGATCCGAAGCCCCAGTAAACGGCGGCCGTAACTATAACGGTCCTAAGGTAGCGAAATTCCTTGTCGGGTAAGTTCCGACCTGCACGAATGGAGTAACGACTTCCGCACTGTCTCGGAGAGGGACTCAGTGAAATTGAAATAGCTGTGCAGATGCAGTTTACCCGCAGAAAGACGGAAAGACCCCGTGAACCTTTACTACAACTTGACAGTGACATTAGAAATTTACTGTGTAGCATAGGTGGGAGCCTTTGAAGCCAGACCGCTAGGTTTGGTGGAGGCATACATGAAATACCACCCTGTGACTTTTTGGTGTCTAACCTAGTCCCGTTAACCGGGACAGGGACACTGTCTGGTGGGTAGTTTGACTGGGGCGGTCGCCTCCCAAAAAGTAACGGAGGCGCGCGATGGTTCCCTCAGCCCGATTGGAAACCGGGCGTCGAGTGCAAAGGCATAAGGGAGCTTAACTGCGAGACAGACATGTCGAGCAGATGCGAAAGCAGGTCTTAGTGATCCGGTGGTTCTGAATGGAAGGGCCATCGCTAAACGGACAAAAGGTACTCCGGGGATAACAGGCTTATCTCCCCCACGAGTTCATATCTACGGGGAGGTTTGGCACCTCGATGTCGGCTCATCGCATCCTGGGGCTGTAGCAGGTCCCAAGGGTTTGGCTGTTCGCCAATTAAAGCGGTACGCGAGCTGGGTTCAAAACGTCGTGAGACAGTTTGGTCCCTATCTTCTGTGGGCGTAGGATACTTGAGAGGATCTGACCTCTAGTACGAGAGGACCGGGTTGGAGACACCTCTAGTGTACCAGTTGTCACGCCAGTGGCATCGCTGGGTAGCTATGTGTCGATCGGATAACCGCTGAAAGCATCTAAGCGGGAAACCGACCTCAAGACGAGGTATCCCGAGGGGAAACCCTCCTAAAGACTCGTTGAAGACTACAACGTTAATAGGCCGGGTGTGTAAGGCAGCAATGCTCTTAGCTAACCGGTACTAATCGGTCGTGAGGCTTGGTTGTTTTTATTCGTCTCGTTAAAGCACAGTTTGAAGCCAAAGTCGAAGTTTGCTATAAGCAAGCTTTCAGTCCAGTCTCTTGTTTTAAGTTGTTTTTAAGTTGTTTGAGGCTGTTTGTGGACTGAGAGAGAACTGTTTTAAGGCTTTTGAAAAGAAGTTTTGCCTTCAATATGAATTAACGGCGGCTATGTCGGAGGGGTCCCACCCGTTCCCATCCCGAACACGGAAGTTAAGCCCTCCAGAGCCGATGGTACTATGTGGGAGACTGCATGGGAGAGTAGGTCGCTGCCGATTTTTTAAAGCCCCAAAGGTTTTTCTTTGGGGCTTTTTTTTTTGCCCAAGGTTTTTTTGGGGGGGAGCGAGAGGACAAAAAAATATTTTTAAGCCTGCTGCTTCTGCCAACGCCATGTGTCCAAACACATGGTGGCCAAATTCCGCTGGGCTTTCCAACCCAAAATTTTGAGTGCTGCACCCGTGTCCGCCCAACATTCAGCCACATCCCCAGGGCGCCTGGGCACCACCTCAAAAGCCACGGGAGAGGCGGATACTTGCTCAAACATGCGCAGTACCTCTAATACGGAATAGCCTCGACCCCCGCCCAGGTTGAGGGTTAATAAGCCCCCATGTGCATGCAAATATTCCAAGGCCTTGAGGTGGCCCTCCGCTAAGTCCATCACGTGCACATAATCCCTCACCCCTGTTCCGTCCCTCGTGGGGTAGTCCCCCCCGTATACCTGTAGCTTGGCTAACTTGCCGGCCGCCACCCGGGCAATATAAGGTACCAAATTGCTGGGTACCCCTTGAGGGTTTTCACCTATAAGGCCACTCTCATGCGCGCCTATGGGGTTGAAATAGCGAAGGCGCGCCACACGCCACGCGGCGTCGGCCTGGCACACGTTTTCCAATATGCCCTCCACCATCAGCTTGCTGTGCCCATAGGGGTTGGTGGCCTCCAGGGGGGCGTCCTCTCTTATAGGCACTTGGGTGGGGTTTCCATAAACCGTCGCCGAAGAGGAAAATACCAACGTTTTAACCCCGGCTTCGCGCATGGCCTTCAACAACACAAGGCTGCCGCTGAGGTTGTTGTCATAATAGTCCAAAGGCCTCTGCACGGACTCACCCACCGCCTTGAGGGCCGCAAAATGGATGACAGCCTCTATGCTGTGCGCAGCAAACACCTGGCCCAACAGCCCAGCGTCGCGCACGTCTCCTTCAACCAACACCAGGGCCTTCCCCATGCCGGTTTTGCCTGCGCCGGCTTTGTCTACAGGGGCTTTTTTTGCAGGGGCTTCGTCCACAGGGGCTTTGCTGACAATGGCCTCCAAGCCTGCCAGCACGCTGCGGTGGCTGTTGCAAAAGTTGTCCAACAGCACAACCTCATGCCCTGCTTCTATGAGTTTAAGGCAAGTGTGAGAGCCAATATAACCGGCACCACCCGTAACGAGAATGGACATTTTAAGCCTTTTTATGAGCTAAACCCCCTCAAATGCAATGCCAAAAAAATATAGCCCACACCTGCCTTGGAACATGCTCCACACCTACCTTGCAAAAGGAGGTGCAAGGCCAAGGGTAGCTCCCATGGCCCCCTGCCCAGGGCAGCGGGGGAAGGCCTGAAAACAGGGCTCTGTATACCCGGGAAGGCCTGGACAAAAAAATATACTTCCAGCTTGAAAAAAAACTCGTCAACGCTTGGCTAAACTGAGAAAAGCCCTCCACCATGGTCACCTACAAAAATCCCCCCAGAGGTACCTCTATGAGAGCCAAAAAAGTCGTCAAACGTATTTTTTGGCCCCTGGAGCGGTTTTTGCAACTGGAGGCCGCCAGCGGTTTTGTATTGCTTGCGGCCACCGCCATTGCCCTCATTTGGGCCAACTCCCCTTGGCATGAAAGCTATTTCTCCATTTGGGAATATAAACTCGGCTTAAGCATCGGCTCCGAGCGCTTTGAGAGAGACTTGCATTTTTGGATTAATGACGGCCTCATGACGTTTTTCTTCTTCGTCGTCGGCCTCGAGCTGCGGCGCGAGTTGGTGCAAGGAGAGTTGTCAGAGTTTAAACGCGCCACCTTGCCCCTCATGGCCGCCATAGGGGGAATGCTGGCGCCCGCCCTCATTTATTTTTTCTTCAACCAGGGCCTCCCCTCCGTGCGCGGTTGGGGAATTCCCATGGGGACAGATACGGCTTTCGCCTTGGGCATTTTGGCCATTATTGGCAAAAGAGTCCCTCCTCCCGCGAGGATTTTGCTCCTGGGCTTGGCCGTTATGGATGATGTGGGGGGCGTCCTCGTTATTGCCTTCTTCTATTCCTCAGGCATTAAACTGGCCGGCCTGGTGGCGGCCTTTGTGGCTTTTGTGCTGGTGCTGGCCATGCAAAACATGGGTGTACGCAAAATTTGGCCCTACCTCATTCCCGGAGCCCTCATGTGGGCAGGTATTTATTATGCGGGCATCCACCCCACCCTGGCTGGTGTTGCCCTGGGCTTCCTCACGCCTGCCGTGGCCGGTTATACGCCAGCAAAAATATTGGAGCTCTCTAAGCCATATCGCCAAAAACTCGTCGAGCTCAGCCAGGAAAAAAACCCCTCCACAGAGACGATGATGAGCCTCTTCTTCTCCCTCCATGAGGTTTATCGCGAAGGCCTCTCCTTCGTCGACCAACTCATTCAAAAACTGCACGGCACCGTCGCCTATATTATTATGCCGCTTTTTGCGCTGGCCAACGCAGGCGTCATCCTCGGCGGTGTTGACTTCAGCGGGGACTCGCAAAAACTCTTCCTGGGCGTCGCCCTGGGCCTGGTGCTCGGCAAACCCTTCGGAATTTTCCTGGCTTGTTTTCTCGGCATTCGCCTGGGCTTTTCCAAAATGCCCACAGGAATGAATTTTAAAACCATTGCCCTCGTGGGAATGGTCAGCGGCATTGGTTTTACGATGGCACTCTTTATTGCCCAACTGGCTTTCCCCAGCGGCATGGATCTGGAGACAACAAAACAAGCTGTCCTCTCAGCCTCTCTGGTTGCCGCCGTGGTCTCCCTGCTCATCGGCTTTTTGGGAAAACACAATATACAACCGACCGAGGCCAACGAGGCCTGACACAGGAAAATACCCGCGCACCCCATGCCTCCACCACCCAGGGGACGCTTCGCCCCCAGCCCCACCGGGCCCATGCACCTGGGCAATGCCTTCGTCGCCCTCCTCTCATGGCTTTGGGCTAAACAACAAAAAGGACACTGGCTGCTGCGCATTGAGGACTTGGATGGCCAACGCTGCAAAGCAGAATATGTTGAGCTGCTCATGGAGGACTTGCGCTTTTTGGGCCTTTCATGGGACGAAACACCTCTGCTGCAAAGCCAACGCCTCAACCTCTATGCCCAGGCCCTGCAGCGCTTGCAGGCCACAGGGCTTTGCTTCACTTGCCACTGCTCCCGAAAGGACATGGCCTTGGGCGCCCCTCATGCCGGCGAAAACAACCCCTCCTGTACGGGGCAGTGTAGCCCGACACCCGGCAAGCCTCCCTCCCTGCGCTGGCGCTGCGTGTCGCCTGAGCACATCCGCTTTGAAGATGCTGTGCTGGGCCCCCAACACCTTTGCCCCAAAATATACCCGAAGGATTTTGTGCTGTGCCGCAACAACCAATATAGCTACCAGCTGGCTGTGGTGGTGGATGACGCGGCACAAGGCATAACACAGGTGCTGCGCGGCGCTGATTTGGTGGACTCCACCTTCCGCCAAATACAGCTGCAACAAGCCCTGGGCCTCCATACCCCCGCCTATGCCCATGTGCCCTGCCTTGAAGACAGCCACGGAAAACGCCTCGCCAAACGCGGCGGCACCCTCTCCATTGCCTCGCTGCGCGCACGCGGTATGAGCGGGCCTCAACTCATAGGCCTCCTCGCTCAACTCGCTGCCCTGGGCGATGGGCGGCCTACCACCCCTCAGGCCCTGCTGCCCTGTTTTAACTTGAAAAAACTGCAGAGCCTGCGCCCACGTATAGCCATGGAGGAAGTGGCCATAGAGGAAGAAAAAAGCCTCGCCATTGAGACAGAGCCATCAGGCCAATGGCCCTAACCCCAACATTGGAGTATAGGCTTGCAACAACCCTTGTTGCGCCCGCCTGGTATGGGCTGCACAAAAAGGAGAGGGAGAAGGTGTGTCTCAAAAAAACTTAAAAGCGGTGCCGCAGGGGGCCATTTGCGCCGAAGGCTTGTCTAAACGTTTTGGCTTGTGTCAGGCACTTAAAGGCTTCTCCCTGCATGTGCCCAAGGGGGCTTTTTATGCCTTGCTGGGCCCCAACGGCGCTGGCAAATCCACCAGCCTGGCTTTGCTTAACGGCGTGCTGAAACCCGATGAGGGAAGCATTTATGTTTTTGGCATGAATGCACTCAAACACCCCTTGGAAATAAAACGCCGCATTGGGACTGTGCCTGAGGAGTTGGCTTTGTTTGAGCGGCTGACCAGCCGCCAACAGCTGCTGTTTTCCGCGCGCATGTTTGGCCTTTGCGGGAGCGAGGCTTTGCGCCGCGCTGATGAGTTGTTGGAGGTTTTGGAGCTTTCGGCCAAAGCCAATGCCTTGGTGGCCAGCCTCTCCAAAGGAATGCGCCGCCGCCTGGCCATTGCCTCGGCCCTCATCCACTCCCCACAGCTGGTTTTGTTGGATGAGCCTTTTGAGGGCGTGGACATTATGGCCAGTGAAATTATACGCAGCCTGCTGCTGGGGCTTTCCAAACAAGGCGTCAGCATCCTCCTCACAACACATGTGTTGGAAATTGCCGAAAAAATGGCCACCCACCTGGGCATAGTGGTGGAGGGGCGCATGGCCATGGAAGGCCCCGTGGAGCTGCTTAAACAACAACACCAAGCCACAAGCCTGGAGGCTTTGTTTTTCCACACCGTGCCCAAACCCAAAACCGCCTCCCTGGCCCTGTCCTTTTTTGCCCAAAAAAGAGAGGAAGGCCCATGAGGGAGTTGCCCAAACTCCCCTCGTTTGTGGGGCACTTTTTGTTGCTTTCCAAGCTGCGCTTGGCGTTGATCAAAAACCGAGGCCTCTGGCTTTCAGGCCTGGGGGTGTTGGTTGCCCTGGGTACAGGTGCCGTGTTGGCGAAGGCGGCCTTGGAGTTGTTTCGCTTTGCACCGGTGCAAAACTCGGAGCTGTGGCCCGAGTTTTTGCTCAACCTCTTGTGTTTTATTGTTGCAGGCCTATGGGCGCTGTGGCCCTTGCTCTCCATAGGCGCGGATGACTTCAGCGAGAGCACCCGTTTTTCCCTTTTCCCCATTTCCAGTTTTCGCCTGCTGTGCATAGCCACACTTGCACGCATAACAGAGGTGAGGAACCTCCTTTTGCTCTCGCCCTTGCTGGGGGCCTTTTGGGGCTATATAGAGTTGAGAGGGCTTGCACTGTTCCCCTGGCCCCTGTTGCTTTTGGCAGCCACCGTGCTTTTTTATTTGGCTTTGGCCCAAGCTTTTTCCAATGCCATGTTGTGTGTGCTTGGGCACTGGCGCAACGCCGAAATGTTGGGCGGAGGCCTCCTGGTTTTTTTGGCTTTGGCCGCACTTATTCCACCGGTGGACGTCTCCTGGTTGTTTGAGACGGATTTTGGGGCACTGGGGAAACTCTCAGACGAGTTAATTATAAACGCCAAGCTGGCATTGGGGAGAATACCCACAGGCTATTTGGGGCGCGGGTTGGAGCAACTCCATATGGAGCAGCTGTATTCCGGGAAAGCGGGTATACAAAGCACTTTGGCCCACACCCTGGAGTTGCTGGAGTTAACAGGCATACTCATGGTGGTGGCATGGGGTTTTTTGGTGGATTTTTTGCGCAGAAACTTTCGCGCCCCTGCAAAGCCAAAACCCTCAAAACCCGACAAGCTGTTTGCAAGGCCTCAAGGCTTGAGGGGCGTGCTTTTGCTGAAAGAGGCCCTGGAGTTGTGGAAACACCCGCGCGCACGCTTGCTCGCCTGCGTGCCTTTTGTGCTGTGCATTTGCATCCGCATATTTTCAGGTCGCACCTTGGTTGCCTATGGCATGGGTGAGTTTGTTTATGGTGCGGCGGCAGACACTTTTTTAATGGGGGCTTTGTGCCTCTATTCCGCCACACTCCTCACCTCCACCTTCTCCCAAAACAGCTTTGCCTATGAGGGGCATGCTTTCTTCTCCCTGAGTGCAGCCCCCATGGACATGGCGTGGGTATTGCGCGCCAAAAATGTTGCACAGGCTTTGGCCGGGGCCTTGTTGGCAGCATTGGTGGCTTTGTTTTATGTGGCCTATGTGCGCGGCGGAGGCTTCAGAGAGTGCCTTTTTTCAGCAGCGGCGGTGGGCGTGTTGTTGCCGGTGTTGTTGTGCGCAGGGAACCTCATGTCCCTTCTTTTTCCGAGCAAATTCCACGCAAGCCTCCAGCGCAAAGACAGGTTGCCTTTGCCCGTAACCCTGGGAGGCATTGTTGCGGCAGCCCTGGGGGTGGCCCCCTGGAGTTGGATGGTTTCCTCATTGCAGGGCCAAAGGCCAAGCGGGTTGTTGTGTATGCTTTTGTTGGCGGTGGCCCTGTTTGCCTGGGGCGTTTATTATGCCTCGTGGCCCTTGCTTATGCGGCTTTTGGAGCGCCGAAAGGAGGCCATTTGGAGAGCCGTCATGCGCAGCTAAACCCCAGCGCCCTAAAACCCAGCGCCCTAAACCCCAGCCCCCCTGCCTATTGGGCGATGAGTTTGGAGGAGTTGGCAGACAAACTCCAAAGCCGCCCTCGTGCCCTGGGGCTTTTGCGCTGGCTGTGGCACCGCCCTCCAAGTGCCCCTCAAAGCCTGGCCTTGCCTGCGCAGCTGGAAGGGGTTGGCCACCGTTGGCTTTCCCTGCTGCGAGCGCACCTCCCCGCCACATGGCCTGCCCTCGTGCAAACAGTGCAGGATGGGGGTGGGGCATGCAAGGCCTTGCTTTGTTTAAATGGCTCCCTCGTAGAGGCGGTACACATTCCCCAGCGCGGGAGGAATACACTTTGCATTTCATGCCAAGAGGGGTGTACGCGGCGCTGTGCTTTTTGTGCCACGGCCTCTTTGGGGTTTGTGAGGCATTTAAAGGCAGAAGAAATGCTGGCGCAGTTTTTTCTGCTTCGGTTTTTAAAGCCCCAGGCTGTGCGCAACGTGGTTTTTATGGGCATGGGGGAGCCCATGGACAACATAGAGGAGGTGTTGCGCGCGGTGCGGGTGTTGACGCAGCCAGGTGGCCCCTGTTTGCGTGCGCAAAAGGTGACGGTTTCCACCTCGGGTGTTTTGCCGGGTATGCAGCGTTTTTTGGAAGAAAGCCAGGCCAGCCTTGCCCTCTCCTTAAATGCCACCACTGAAGCGCAGCGCAGCCTCCTCATGCCACAAAACCGCTTGTGGCCCATGGGGGAGCTTTTGGCCTTGTTGCGCCACCATGGAAAGCGCCAGCCCAAGCGCGAGCATTTTATAGGCTATGTGTTGCTTGAGGGTGTCAATGACAGCGAGGAGGATGCAAGGCGTTTGGTGCATTTGCTTGAAGGCATACCCGCGCGCGTCAACCTCATTCCCTTTAATGTGCACGAGGCCAGCCCTTTTAAGGCACCGGGGGCAGAGAGGTTAAAAAGTTTTTGGCAACAACTTCAGCAGGCCGGTTTGCGTAGCTTGGTGAGGTGGCCCAAAGGCCAGGAGGTGGCGGCGGCCTGCGGTCAGCTGGCGCTGAAAGCGGAAGGGGCCAACTCTACAAGGCGGGGGCGAAACTCGACGGCGTCGCAAGAGGCCAAAACATAGTTGACGCCTCCATGCATTCCCACAAAACCTGAAGAGAGGCTGGGGCCATGCAGGTGTCCATAAATACAATGTTTGGGGTTTCGGCTTTCAATAAGCGTCGAGAAGGGGGTGGGGGCGCCATCCGCATAGAGGGGTGGAAAATGGCTCGCTACAATATGAATGAGTTGGGGGTTGGCTTCTATGTGGGTTTGAGCATCATCCAAAGAGGTTTGGAGCCTTTGCGTTTCGCGTTGGATCATTTTGGCCAAGTCTGCCGTGTTGTTGGCGGCTTTTGCTTTTATGGCTTCTATGGCTTCTGCGTTTTTTGCAGCTTCAGTGCTTTCAAACTTTTCCCAGGGCGCCTCCACCACATCCCAGAGGCGGGAGCCTGAAATAACAAAAGGCCCCCACTGCACCGCGCAGTTGTGCACAAAGCCCACAATGGAAGGGAAGGGCTGCAATATTTTTTGCAGCTTGCTGGCCGAGTCCGGCCACCAATAGTCATGGTTGCCTTTGAGGAGAATTTTTTTGCCAGGCCGCGCCTGGAGCCAGCCCAAGTCCCCCACGGCTTCAGCAGGCTTCATGGCCCAGGAAATGTCGCCGGCAACCACAACACAGTCCTTGGGCGAAACGCTTTCATCCCAGCGCTGCGCAAGCGTGGCCGGGTGGTTATTCCACCCAAAGCAGGCCATGCTTTTCTGGCGCGCAGAGGGCAGGTGCAAGTCAGCAATGGCAAAAAGGCGCATAGCCTGCTCTCTCTAGCATGGCCTTGGGCAAATGCTTAAGCCGCAGAATGCCTGGAGCCCATAGTCATCTGTTTTAGCCATGCCTGAGCCCCCAGTTGAAACTTGAAAGGCCTTTAAATTTAAGTGGGTTTGGCATTTGCAAGCCCAACATGGACAACCTGAAAGTTTGACTTTGGGAGTTATGCAAATGCCAAGCCACGGAGCAAACTCCAAAAAGTGGGAGGAGTGGGCAGAAACAACCCCACACAGGGGAGAAAGCCCAGGCCAGAGGCGTGGGTGCACAAAAGCATTGGGCTCCAGCGAAAAAAGCATATGAGGCTTGTGCTGCCTGTGCCCTGCACGTATACGCGGTGCCTATGCAAGCAACTCCCATCGGCGTCATTGGCGGCTCCGGCTATTCCGGCATGGAGCTTTTGAGGCTTTTGTCCGGCCACGAGGGCTTTCGCGTGGTTTTTGCAACCAGCGACCGTTGGGAGGGGCAGAAACTCCAGAAAAAAATTTTGGGTGCGCGCGCAGAGCGTTTTGAAGGCCTGGCATTTTGCTCGCCAGAGCAGGGCTTAAAGCAGCTTGGGCAATGCCAGGTGGTGGCTTTGGCAACGCCTGCCAACACCTCCCTGGCCACGGTGCCTGTGCTGCTGAAAGCGGGCGTGCGCGTGGTGGACTTGTCCGGCAGCTTTCGCCTCAAAGACGCCACCCTCTATCCGCGCTTTTATGCCTTTGAGCACAGCGCCAAGGCTTTGCTGGAGCAGGCTGTTTATGGCCTGACGGAGTTGTTTAGGCCTGACATTCCCTCCGCTACCTTGCTTGCCAACCCTGGCTGCTATGCCACCGCCGCCCCCTTGGCTTTGGCCCCCTTTTTGAAAAAACAATTGCTGAGAGAGGACACGCTTGTCATTAACGCGGCCTCGGGCATTTCAGGCGCGGGCAGGAAGGCCACCGAGGACTATGGCTATATGGAAATTGCGGGGGACTTTCGCGCCTATCGCCTGCACCGCCCCTTAAGTGTGCCCAAAATGACACAGACGAAGGCCTGCGAAGAAGAAGCCTTTATGGGTGCCCACCAGCATGCGCCTGAAATGGCGCAAACCCTGGGGCGCGTGGCCGGGCGGCCTGTGGACTTGTTGTTTCTCCCGCACCTCTTGCCGATGAAGCGTGGCATTTTATGCACAGTTTTTGCCAAAACCAAGATAGGTACAAGCCAGGCTCAGGTGGAGGAGGCGCTTGAAGAGGCTTTTGGGAAGGAGCCTCTGGTGGAGGTGCTTTCCTCCCCGGAAGAGGTGCGCATTGCCTCGGTGGCAGGCCGGCCGCATGCGCAGGTGGCTGCACACCTTGAGGGCGGCAAGTTAATTGTGGTGAGTGCTTTGGACAATTTGCTCAAAGGGGCTGCCAGCCAGGCTTTACAAAACCTCAACCTGATGTTTGGCTACCCGGAGACGATGGCTCTGCTATAGGGGAGAGGAGAAGTGAAATGACAATGCGGGTGCCCAAAGGCTTTTTGTTTTCTGGTGTGCATGCGGGAATAAAGCCCATGCGGAAAGATCTGGCTTTGGTGCTCAGCGAGGTGCCGTGCGCGGCAGCGGCCTGTGTCACCGTCAACAAAGCCAAGGCGGCGCCTTGCATAGATGTTGAGAGAAACTGCCCCAAAGAGGACTTGCGCGCCATCCTCATTAACAGCGGAAATGCCAACGCGCTGACAGGCCAGGAGGGCCTGGAGGCCGTTGCCCAAGTCAGACAGGCACTCGCCGCGTCGCTGGGCATTCGCGCAGATGAGGTGTGGACAGCTTCCACGGGCGTCATTGGTGTGAAGCTTCCCCGGCAGAAAATGATGGATGCGCTGCCTGCTTTGAAGCAGGGCTTAGAGGCGGAGGCCTCGTCCGCGGCAGAGGCCATTATAACGACGGATACCAAGCGCAAAATGCTCTCACGCACCATTGTGCTTGGCGGCAAAGAGGTGGTGCTTTCGGCCATATGCAAAGGCTCCGGAATGATCGCCCCGGAGCTTGCGACAATGATCTGCGTCATCACCACCGACGCTGCCATTTCAGCTTCCTGCCTTCAAAGCGCTTTGCGCCGGGCCATGGAGACCAGCTTCAATTGCCTCACGGTTGACGGCGACATGAGCACGAATGACGCTGTTTTTGCCATGGCCAGCGGCCTGGCCCAAAACCCCCATTTTGAAGAAGACAGTGCCGACTATGCCTCTTTTTGCGAAGAGCTCACCTCACTTTGCCGGGGGCTTTCCAAGTTAATTGCGGCAGACGGGGAGGGGGCCACGCGCATGTTGGAGGTACGCATTGGTGGAGCACCCACCCAGGAAATAGCGCGCGCCTCGGCAATGGCGGTGGCCAACTCCATGCTGGTGAAAGCGGCATTGTTTGGGGCGGACCCCAACTGGGGGCGCATTCTGGCAGCAGTAGGAGCGAAGGCGGGGGCACAGGGGTGGCCCGTTGACATAGACGAAGCCACCGTCACCATTCAGGGCATATGCACCTATGACGGCCAATGCATAGCCGACACGGCGGAGCGGTTGCGGGTGCGCATGCGGGAGCCTGAAATTTTTGTGGACATTGACTTGCACGCGGGCATTGGCACGGCAACAGCCTGGGGCTGCGATTTGTCCTATGACTACGTAAAAATAAACGCGGACTATACTTCGCTGCTTGTCAGCGAGCCCGACGGCTCCGTCAAAAAAGATGACCGTCTCAGCCTCTATAGCCCACAGTTTAAGGTGAAGCTGGTGCGCCAGGCACTGGCCTATATTTCACGCTTTGCCAAGGAGTGCTGCGTGCTGCGCGTCTCTCGCCACACGCTGGCCAATGAAAACCTCGAAGAAAGCCTCTGCGAAGACATTAACCTTTTGCGCTCCGTAGGCATGGTGCCCATTGTGGTGCACGGCGAGGGGCCCGAGTCCGCAGAAACATTGACGCGCTTTGGGCACGCTGCGGCGACACAAAACGAAGGCCAGCGCGTGCGCGAAATGGTGCTGCATGGCGAGACGAATGCGGCTTTGGTTTCCAAACTCAACCGCCGGGGCGGCCACGCCATTGGCGTTTCAGGCAAAGACGGCGCACTCATTAAGGCGCGCCTTTTGCAAAGTGGACGCGGTGTGGTGGAGTCCGTGAATGTGGAGTTGTTGGAGTTGTTTATGTCCAGGGGCTATGTCCCCGTCGTCGCTTCCCTGGGGCTGGGTGAAGATGGCCAAAGCGTAGCCCTGGACGTAGACGACGTGGTGTTGGCCATAGCGGTGGCGTTGAAGGCGAAGAAGATGGTGCTCATGATAGGGGCGCAAGGGGTATGCGAGAACGGGGTATTGGTGAACCAGCTCAACAACATTTCGTTGAGGGCGAGGCTGGAGGAGGCCCGTGTGGACGAGGAGCAGGTGGAGAAGGCCCGCCTTGCGCTGAAGGCGGTGGAAGACGGCGTAACACAAGTGCATTTGGTAGATGCGCGCATGGCGCATTCCATAATTGCCGAGCTTTTCACCGACCAGGGCGTGGGCACGGTGGTGACCTATGTTGAAGGCCGGTGAAGGCATCCGGTTGCGGGTTGTTTTTCGAGCGTTGTTGGGGTGTGGGTTGCAAGGGCTGTTTGCATGGCAGCTGTTGTCGACACAGCGGGTTTAGGGCGCACGGGGTTTTGAGCGAATGGCTTATTTGGGCGAGTTGGGTTTTTAACCATGTTGCTTTTTCTGAAGTGAGGAGAACATTTGTGAAAGAGAAAGTCGTGTTGGCATATTCCGGAGGCCTGGACACCTCCGTGCTTGTGCGGATTTTGAAGGAGCCCCCCTATAACTATGAAGTTATTTGCTGTCATGCTGACGTGGGGGAGGCCAGAGACACCCAAGCCATTGTGCGTCGCGCCCAAAAAGCAGGCGCCATTGCCTGCGAAGTGGTGGATGCCAAAGAAGAGTTTGCAAAGGACTATTGCTTTAGGGCACTCAAAGCCAATGCCCTCTATGAGGGCGTATACCCTTTGTCCGCCGCTTTAAGCCGCCCCCTCATTACCCACTATATGGTGGAAGCGGCAAAAAAGCACAAGGCCACGGCCGTGGCCCACGGCTCCACAGGCAAGGGGAACGACCAAGTACGTTTTGACTTGGGTGCGCGCGGCCTTGCCCCCGAGCTCAAAATTATTGTCCCCCAGCGTGAGCGCAACCTCTCGCGCGATGTGGCCATGGAATACGCCGCCAAATATGACATTGAAGTGCCCACCACTCAAAAGAGCCCCTACTCCATAGACGAAAATTTGTGGGGCCGCTCCATTGAGGGCGGCATTCTGGAAAACCCCATGCAAGAGCCCCCGGAGGATGCTTATGCATGGACAAAGTCCTTCAAAGAGGCCCCCGAGGAGCCCGGCTATATATCCATCGGTTTTGAGGAAGGCATTCCTGTCAGCCTGGACGGACAGCGCATGTCTCCGGCCAAACTCATAGAGGCGTGCAACGCCTTTGCGGGGCTGCATGGCGTGGGCCGCATTGACTTGATGGAAAACCGCGTCGTCGGAATTAAAAGCCGCGAAAACTATGAGTGCCCCGCGGCCGTTTTGTTAATTCGCGCGCACCAGGACTTGGAGCGCTTTACGTTGCTGAGCCAGTCCCTGCGGCTGAAGGCCTTTGTCGACCAGAAATATGCCGAAATGGTTTATGAGGGCTTTTGGTTTTCTCCCTATAGGGAAGCCATGGACGCTTTCAATGACGCCTGCAACAAGGTGGTTTGCGGCGAAGTGCGCATGCGCTTGTTTAAGTCCTCCTGCCAGGTTGTGGGCAGAAACTCCCCCTATGGCCTCTATAACCATGCCCTCTCCACCTATGACAAGGCGGACAGCTTCTCTCACCGCGCCTCCGAGGGCTTCATTGAGTTGACGGGGCTGCCCCTGGAGTTATTCAGCCGCATACACAGGAAATAACCGTGGCCATCGCAAAAACAGAAGCCTCCGGCGGACACCAACTCCTGCCGGAGGTGCTGGCTTTCTCCAGCTCCCTGGCTTTGGACAAAGCCCTCCTGCTTGAAGACATTGTTGGAAGCCTGGCGCATGTCCTCATGCTGGCCAAGCAAGGCATTGTGCCCAAAGAGGTGGCGCACAGCATTCGGGAGGGGCTGGTTTCCATATGTGAGGAGGCGAGGGCGGGGAGCCTCAAGCTTCCCGAAGAAGAAGACATACACATGGCGGTGGAGGCGGAATTGTCCGCGCGCATAGGCGCTCCCGCCGCGCGTTTGCACACGGCGCGCTCCCGGAACGACCAGGTTTCCACAGACTTAAGGCTGCATGTGCGCGAAAGCACCGCCGAGGTTTTGCGCCACCTCTCCACGCTTTTGGAAGTGCTGGTTTCGCGCATGGACGCGCAAGGCACGCTTCTGCTCCCTTCTTATACGCACAGGCAGAGGGCCCAGCCTGTGACGCTGGGTTTTTGGCTGGCCTCACACGGCGCTGCACTGGCTCGCGATGTGGAGCTGTTTGGCTTTGTATTAAAGCAGCTGCGCTTGTGCAGCCTGGGTGCCGGCGCCATTGCGGGGACTTCGCTGCCCATTGAGCGCGCATTTTCAGCCGCGCTTTTGGGTTTTGAAGGGCCCACGCACAATGCCATGGACACGGTGGGGGAGCGGGACTTTGGCATGGACTACCTCTATGCGGCTTCCCGTTTAATGCTTCACCTAAGCCGCCTCTGTGCCGACGTTATTGACTATACCAGCCTGGAGTTTGGCTTTGCTGTGCTGGACGGAGAAATTGCCTGTGGCTCCTCGATGATGCCGCAAAAGCGAAACCCGGACATATTTGAATTGATCCGCGGCAAAAGTGGCCGTGCCCTGGGAAACCTCCTGAGCCTCATGAGCACCATGAAGGGCCTTCCCGCGGGCTATAACCGGGACTTGCAGGAAGACAGGCAAGCGTTGTTGGAAACGGGCCCCATGTTGAATTCCTGTCTGCAGGTGTTGGGTTTGGCCATGCCGAGGCTGCATTTTGATGCGGGGCGTTGCAAGGTGGCGCTGGAAGACGGCTATACCCAGGCGACGGACTTGGCGGAGGCGCTGGTGAAGAAGGGGATGGCATTCAGAGAGGCCTACCAGGCGGTGGGAAGCCTCGTGAGAAGGTGCCAGGAGGCGGGGATTTTTCTGTCAAAGGCGACGGTGGAAATGGCCAAAACCATCCACCCCGCGTTTGACGAAGAAACCATGAAAGGCTTGTTACCTGAAAATTCCGTCATGCATAAAGCAAGCTTAGGGAGTTGCTCTCCTGAAGCGCTTTGGCTTCAGCGCCAAATGTTGTTGGATGCGGCGGGCCTTGCCCAAACCCTGGCCGACGAGGTGGTAGGTTTAGACGTTTTATATGCAAAGCTGAAAGAGGTTGATTTGTGAAGAGAGATTTTTTGAAGCTTGGCGACTTTAGCTTGGATGAGCACATGGCGTTGTTTAGGCGCACGGCAGAACTCAAACAGATGCGCCGACGCCGAAAAGCGGTGATGACGCTGGTGGGCCGCGCGCTGGTGCTCATTTTTGAGAAGTCCTCCACGCGCACGCGTGTTTCATTTGAGTTGGCGATGACGCAGCTGGGCGGAGACGCGTTGACGTTGCCGGTTTCCGACAGCCAGATGGCGCGCGGAGAGCCTCTCTCAGACACAGCACGCGTGCTTTCGCGCTATGCGGATGCCATTATGGTGCGCACTTTTGGCGAGGAGCGCCTCTTTGAGTTTGCCAAACACGCAACGGTGCCGGTTGTTAATGGGCTTACGGATCAGGGGCACCCCGTGCAGGTGTTGGCAGACCTCTATACGATGGCAGAGCGTTTTGGGGCAGAGCGTTTGGGGGAGCTTAAGGGACGCAAAGTTGCCTTTGTAGGAGATGGCCTTAGCAACATGGCCCGCTCCTGGATGGAGGCGGCGGGGGTATTTGGTGTGGAGTTGCACCTTGCCGCGCCAAAGGCATTCCGTCCTTCTGCACAACAGGCGGAGGACTATGGAGGAAGGAGCGGCAATATAAAATTGTTTGACACCCCGGAGGAGGCCTGCCGCGGGGTGGACGTCGTCACCACCGACGTGTGGATCAGCATGGGCCAGGACGCAGAGCGTGAGTTGCGCCGTCAGGCTTTTGGTGGCTATTGTGTGGACGAGCGTTTGCTCTCTTTGGCAAGCCCTGAGGCTTTTGTCCTGCACTGTTTGCCGGCGCACCGCGGCGAAGAAATTTCGGCAGCCGTGTTGGAGGGGCCGCGCTCCGCTGTTTGGGACGAGGCTGAAAACCGACTCCACGTGCAAAAGGCCTTGTTGGAAAAGTTAATATTAGATGCTGAAAAGGAGGCATAAGCACCATGCCCAGGCGTTCAGACATAAAAAAAGTTTTTGTTATTGGCTCTGGCCCTATTGTTATAGGCCAGGCTTGCGAGTTTGACTATTCAGGCACGCAGGCCATTCGCGCGTTGAAGGAAGAGGGCATTGAGGTGGTGTTGCTCAATTCCAACCCCGCCACAGTGATGACGGATCCGGACTTTGCCGACAAAACCTATATAGAGCCCATTACTCCCGAGGTGGCCGAGCAAATTATAGCCATAGAAAAGCCGGACTCGCTTTTGGCCAGCATGGGCGGACAAACCGCGTTAAACATGGCCAGGGCTTTGGCCGAGCGCGGCACCTTGGAGCGCTTTGGTGTGAAGCTGATTGGCGTTTCTCTGGACGCCATTGAGAAGGCGGAAGACAGGCAAAAATTTAAAGAGTGCATGGAGGGCATAGGCCTGAGTTTGCCAAAGAGTGGCATGGCAACTTCCGTAGAGGAGGCCAAAGCTTTGGCCAAAACCATGGGTTTCCCCCTCGTCATCCGTCCGAGTTTCACCCTGGGAGGTACCGGGGGAGGCATTGCCTATGACGAGGGTGACTTGGCGACGCAAGTGGCGGTGGGGTTGGAGGCAAGCCCGGTGCACTCCGTATTGGTGGAAGAGTCCGTATTGGGGTGGAAGGAGCTGGAGTTTGAGCTTATACGCGACACCAAAGACAATGTTATTACGGTTTGCTCCATTGAAAACGTAGACCCCATGGGCGTGCACACGGGCGACTCTATTACGGTTGCCCCCATCCAAACCCTGACGCGGGATGAATACCAAAAAGCCCAGGAGGCGGCCATTGCCATTATTCGCGCGGTGGGCGTGGAGTCCGGCGGCTCCAATGTGCAGCTGGCCATGTCACCCAACGACGAGCGCATGGTTGTTATTGAGATGAATCCGCGCGTCTCTCGCTCCAGCGCCTTGGCCTCGAAGGCGACGGGCTACCCCATTGCGCGCGTTTCCACAAAGCTTGCCCTGGGCTATACACTTGACGAAATACAAAGCCCCATGGCCGCGGAGTTGACGACGTGTTTTGAGCCCACTTTGGACTATGTGGCCGTCAAAGTGCCGCGTTTCAACTTTGAAAAATTTTCAGGTGCCAGCAATGCGCTTGGCACAGCCATGCGCTCTGTGGGCGAGGCCATGGCCTTGGGGCGCAGTTTTAGAGAGGCCTATATGAAGGCCATGCGCTCCATGGAGCTGGGAAGGCACCCGCTCTCCTTGCCCGAGGAGGGCTCCAAGCGCCCCATGAATGAGCAAAAACGTCTGTTGACGGTGCCGACGCCGGAGCGCCCGTGGGTTATTTCAGAGGCATTTTGGGCTGGGGCCACGGTGGAGTCCGTCGCCAAAGCGACGCAGATGGATCCGTGGTTTTTGGTGCAGATTCAGCAGTTGGTGGAAGAAGCGCGCGCCATTCGCAATGTTGGCAAACTGGAGTCTTTGAGTGAGGCTAAGTTGCGCTCTGCGAAGACGCATGGTTTTTCGGATGCCTATTTGGCTGCCTTGTTGGGGACATTTGAGGGGAAGGTGCGAAGCCACCGCCGTGCCATGGGCATTCGCCCTGTGTATAAGCGCGCGGACAGTTGTGCTGCGGAGTTTGAGGGCCTTCCCCCCTATTTTTATTCCACCTATGCTGAGGAGAATGAGTGTGAGCCGACGACGCGCTCAAAGGTGGTTATTTTGGGCAGCGGCCCCATGCGCATAGGGCAGGGCATTGAGTTTGATTATTGCTGTGTGCATGCGGTTTTTGCGCTGCGAAAAGCCGGCTTTGAAGCGGTGATGGTGAATTGCAACCCCGAAACCGTTTCGACGGACCATGAAATTTCGGACCGCCTCTATTTTGAGTCTTTGAGCCTGGAGGATGTGTTGGAGGTGGTGGACCACGAGAAGCCCCTGGGTGTTATTGTACAGCTGGGGGGCCAGACGCCTTTGCAGCTTTCCTGGGCCCTCGAGAAAGAAGGCGTACGCATTTTAGGCACCTCACCGGATGACATAGACAGGGCCGAGGACAGGGAGCGTTTTGTGAAGGTGGTGGAGAAACTCAAGCTGCGCCAGCCTGAAAACGGTGTTGCGCGCTCCGAGCAGGAGGCCTATTCCGTGGCCACTTTGCTGGGCTTCCCGCTGATGCTTCGCCCCTCTTATGTATTGGGCGGAAGGGCCATGCAGGTGGTGCGTGACGGGGAGGACTTGGCCCGGTGTATGAATGAAGCCATCAGCACTTCCCCTCAGCACCCGGTGCTTCTGGACAAGTTTTTGAATGAGGCGGTGGAGGTGGACGTGGACGTGGTGGCCGACAGAGACGGCAACGTCCTGGTGGGAGGCGTATTAGAGCATGTGGAAGAGGCGGGGGTGCACTCGGGGGATGCGGCCTGCACTTTGCCTCCGCACTCTTTGTCCACGGAAATGGTGGAGCGACTCAAAGATGTGGTGACGGATTTGGCAAGGGAGTTGCGCATTGTGGGTTTGTTGAATGTGCAGTTTGCCGTGCAGGGCAAAAGCATTTATGTGTTGGAGGCCAACCCGCGTGCCTCGAGGACGGTGCCCTTTGTTTCCAAGGCCACGGGGGTTTCTCTGGCGCAGTTGGCGGCACGCTGCATGTTGGGCGAAACTTTGCCGGACATGGGTTTTGGCTCTGAGCTCTCTTTGAAAAACTATGTGGCGGTGAAAGAAGCGGTGTTTCCTTTTGCGCGTTTTTCCAACACGGACATTTTGTTGGGGCCTGAAATGCGCTCCACAGGCGAAGTCATGGGGCTTGCGGACTGCGTGGATGTGGCCTTTGGCAAAAGCCAGTTGGCCGCAGGCACAGCGCTGCCTCGAGGAGGCAAAGCCTTTTTGTCTGTGAGGGATGATGACAAGCCCGGCATTGTGGATGTGGCCCGGAGGTTGAATGCGCTGGGTTTTGAGGTTTTGACGACGCAGGGCACACAAGGCTATTTGGCGAGGAAGGGCATTGCCTCGCAGAAGGTGAACAAGGTGGCCCAGGGCAGCCCCTCCATTGTGGATCTCATCCGCGCCAACCAGGTGGCCCTCATTATTAACACCACGGATAACAAGAAAGCCATTTCCGACAGCTATGCCATTCGCCACGAGGCCCTGCTGAAGCAAATACCCAGCTTCACCACCCTCGAGGCCGCCCGCATGTTGGTAGGCGCCCTCGAAGCCCAGGCCCGAAAACCCTACCCGTGCCGCCCCCTCCAGGAATATTTGTCCGGCTCCCTCAAATAGCGGCTTAACGTTAAGTTGAGCTGCTGCGACACAACAATTTAAAGTTGCTTGCCCTTCTTCCCCTCAGAGAGAGACATAGCTTGAGGGGAGTGCGCGAGAGCGAAAACCTCTTGCCTCCCCCCGGGCAAGAGGCAAAAAACATCCAAGCGTGCGCCGGACTATAGGCTTAAGTCTTCTGCGCCCATAACTTCCGTGGAAATTTCCCCGAGGGCGCCGGCGTGGTGGAGCACACCCGTATATACTTTTATAAAGTCGATGCCTTTGAGGTGTACAGGGTTTCCATTCGCATCCACGGCTAAGTCTATGTCTATTTGCGCGCGCTCGTCGCTGTTTGGCCAGTTGTCGGCATAGCCATAGGCGAATGCAGCCATAGAGCCCCCATTGTTATAGAGGGAGCCGCCCACCACAATGGTGTCTCCCATCCAGTTGGGCCAGCCCGTTGCGGGGAAATAGCCCGCGCGCCCTTGGTTGTCGCTCCAGCGCGTCCCCGTCGCCCCCGCCTCGCGCTCTGTGTCCGTCGCCGGGTTATGGTAGGTGAGCACATAGTTGTGGATGGCGCTTGCTGTATAATATTCGGAGCCCGCAATCTCATACCATGCGTCATCCGGCAGGCCGTTGCCGTTGGCGTCCCAAGAAACCTCAATAACCCCCGGCTCCGCAAAGCCGGCAAAGGCATTCCCGTGGACAATAAAGTCATTCCCAGGGCCATTCACCACCGTGTGCCCAAACCCCATGACAATATATCCACCATATGCGCCCAAACTCACGAGGCCTCTTGAGGCAATGGTTGACTCGACAATGGCCAAAACCGCGTCCTTCGTGCTTCCGGCAGGTATGGTTGGAATGGTGTTGGCATATTGCCCAGGCGCGCGCACAAAGTCATAAACTGTGCTTGTCCAAGGGTTATAGGCTTGGGCGGGCGCGTCTATGCGCACCGAAATATTCCGCACACTCGCCCCCGCCGCATTGGTGGCGGTGAATGTCAGCGCATAGTTTCCTGCCTCAGCAAAAACATGCACAAGGTTTTGCTCTGTGGATATTTCTTCACCGTTAAGCACCCAGCTATAGTGCGTGGCGCTGTCGCTTTCGACTTCTGGCGCCAGGCGAAACCATTGCCTTGCAACCCCACTGGCAGAGGCCACCACCCTCATTTGGGGAGAGAGGCCGCAGACGCCCGCCACACAACTTTCTTCTGCAGCGCAGCTATTTCCGCACGCGCCGCAGTGCGCGGGGTTGGTTTGCAAGTCAACAGCATGGTCGTCGTCGCACAAATAGGTGGGAGCGGGGTTGCAGACGCCTGCCACGCAGCTTTCTTCTGCAGCGCAGCTATTTCCGCACGCGCCGCAGTGCGAGGGGTTTATTTGCAAGTCAACATGGTGGCCGTCGCACAAGCTGGTTTCCGCCTGGATGATTGGATTTGTCAAGTTGTTGCTGTCGTTTTCAGAGCAGCCTGCCAGCACAACAGAGACAGACAACAGGAGCAGAAATTTTTTCATTTTCAGTGTTTTCCTTTGGGGTTGGGTTGTTGGAGTGGGGGCAACGCAAGGGTGGAGGAGGCATGCAACCCCGGCGCTTCCGGAGGCATGTATCCAGCAAAAATGGCAACAACCCACCCATACATATGCCCTCTGCTCTCTTCCGCGAAGAGAGAAGGCTAAAGCGCTGCAAAGCGCACCTTTAGGCAGGTTTCCTGGCTTCCAAGCACGATAGCGGGTGTTGATGCCTTCCCACGCTCAAGGCGCAGTGGCACAGCGAACAACCCCCGCCCGGCTTCTCGCCGGCTTGGTTACAGTGGCGGGACCGCGCCGGATTTCCACCGGCTTCCCTTTGAAAGTCCTCCATGGAACCTAAAGGTGGCGCCTCTTTTAGTTTTGAGGGGCTGCCTTGTCAAGTTTCATTTTATTTGAATAAAGAGAGGCGTTCCCGAAAGGTGGAGGCTATTCCCCGCAACAAGGGTTTGGTTTTCAGTCCAATGGGTGGAGGTTATTTCTTTGACATTCATTGAGGCAGGAAAACGATATGAGGCTGAGGCTTCTTCGCTCAAATCCGCGGTTGTTTTTGCCCAGAGCACATAAACATAGTCATCTGAGTCCTCTGAATAAAAAGCGCCTCCCTCTATGTTTGAAGGAAGAGCTAAACGTTGTGTTTCATTTTCGTCATATTTTCGCTGACCAAGCCATTTGCTTGTGGTGCGCCACCCTATGCCTGCTTCATTTATTCTGAGTGGCCCACGGGGCAACTCGGGAAGCGGTTTATAAAACCCCATAAACGCATATTCGTCACCATAGGCATTTTGTTCACTGTTGTCCCAAACACTAAAGGGGTATACCCCCCGAAGGTGTTGTTTTTGAGCGGAAATGGCCAATTTCATCAAATAATTTCGCTGGGCTTCTTCTGAGCCAATGGAAGTGCCTATTTGTTTGTTGGGAATATTGGTTTCACTAATAATCATTTCCTTGGTGGGGTATTCCATTCCATAACCATATTTTTTCAACAGCTCCACATAGGTGTTGGTTTGGTTTTCCACAGCAGCAACGGCAGCATCAGAGTGTCGAAAATAATTCCATCCGTTGTTGCCCCAACTGCTTAAATAATACATGGGATAAATGTGAAAGCTGAGGCAATCAAACCATGCGCCTCCCTTCAGGGGATAGCGCTCTGCAACTTTTCCATGGTCTGGATTGTCCGTATTGCGCAAAACCGCGTCCAGAAAACTTTCATATCCAATGCCCCCTATGCAAATATAGGCTTTGGGGTCCACGGACTTAATAACCTCATAGGAGATTCTCAACATGCGGATATAGCTTTGAATGGGCGCATGAAAATGAATAAGCTCAGCCGGCGAGGGATTTCTGTCCCACCAATTGCATTCCGTTCCGGCATGCGCCCATCCACAGGGGGAATCCGTTAAATCAGGCTCGTTTTTTATTTCCCAAAACTGGACATGGTTTTTATAGTTTTGAACAAGTTTATAAACATATAACGCATAAACATTGTTCTCGTTGATGCTTGTCCCGCTTTCGTTTTCTATCCAAACAGGCTCATAGAGGTTTTCATAGGAGCTCGACGGCACACCCGGCACATGTTGTTTTTTTTCGCGATGCTGCTCTGAAGGCCTGTCGCCAATAAAAACCACATGGTGTTTTGCGCCCTGCTCCGCATAATATTTAAAAGTGTTGACTTTAATGTCATACCCCCATCTCTCAACAAAGTCTTCATAGAGCGCTGGACGCAGACTGCGCACCCCCACACCTTCTATGCCTTGGGTTTCATTCCCTATTAAAATGTCGGCAATGTCTTCATCCCTCCAATTTTCATTCAGCCAACCCATGTTGGAGCCATATAAAAAATAACCACCATAGGCATCCACATGGCTGTTGGCCGTATGCTTTGGAATGTTTTCAGAAAACGCTAAGCCGCCTTGGCAAGAAAGGCTAAGGGCATATAAAAAACCAAAAAACAAAAAGGGGAATTTCACCGCAGGTGGCTCAGCATGGTTGGATACCTCATTTTAATGTTTAAAAATTTTAATGCTTAAAATTTTAATATATAACTCAGCATGAGGTTGAAGCCACATGTGAGGTTGAAGCCACATGTGAGGTTGAAGCCACAAGGGCAGCTTATAGGCCAAAGCCCAGGCCGAGGCGCAGCAGGCCGGGGAAGCCGACTTCCAGGCGCATGTGGAAGGCTTGAGAGACATTCCACATGAGGCCCCATTGGTAGATGGGGACGGGGATGGGGATAATGGCAAAAGGCAACATATAGCCATCCGAGTCAAGCATACGCGTGAAGAGGAGCCCCATGCCCAGTTTCCTATATACGGCGAGCTCAGGCATAAAACGGAAGGCCCAGAAAAATTCTATGGGGATGAATATCAGCTTGTCATGAAACCCTCTGGTATTTTTTTTGAGAGATATGACAATATCTGCCCCTATTTCTAGAGCAACCCAGTTGTTGATGGAGCGAATAAAGCCATTGCGTTTAAGGGGCAGATGATAGCGGGTGCTCAACGAGAGAGGACGGGCGTTGTCAAAAAACTTCCCCATCAACCAGAAGGTGTCGCTCAAAAAGAGAAATTGGTGCTGACGCCTTTGCGTGCTTTTGTCCGAAATATATCCTTCGCGAGGCTTTTTTGGAAAGCTTTCATGGCTGAGGCTTAGAGGCGTGTCCTCTGCTTTGCCAAAGGCCCTTTGCGTTGAAGCCTCCGCATGGTGTGCCTCCGTGTGGTGTGTTTGTGCTTGTGCGGAAGGCATTCCAAAGGCTGCAAACAGCCCTGCCGAAAGCCACGCCGCCAGGAGCAAAACAGGGTTATACCTCAACATGCGCTTCATTATTTGAAAACTCCCCTCGTGGGTGTTTGAGCCCAAAACACTCATGCCAAGCATGCTCATGAGTACATGGTTTTTTCAAATGGGTTTTTCAGCATGCATGCCTTGTTTGTTGACAGCTATGGCCTCTGTGGGACAAAAATTGAAAATGCCAGAAAGTATGCCAGAAAATATTTTGGGGCCCACAAGCTCCTCTCCCACCGCCTCCACTCCCGCTTTTTTTGGGCATGCACACCTGCATACCCATGCCGTGGCGCCCCCCGGCATATGCCCCCGCCACAACTGGCAACTTGAGGAAATACTCGCTCTCTATAACCTCCCCCTTATGGAGTTGCTTTATGCAGCCATGTCCACCCACCGCGCTGTTTTTGGCCCTGGGCACCGCGTGCAAATGTGCAGCTTGCTTTCCATTAAAACAGGGGGCTGCTCTGAGGACTGTGCCTATTGCACCCAATCCATCCACCATGGCGGCACCCAAAACGTACAAAAGCTGATGCCCCTGGAGGAGGTGGTTGAGGCGGCACGGGCAGCCCAAAAAGTGGGGGCCACCCGCTTTTGCATGGGGGCGGCCTGGCGTGAGGTACGGGAGGGGGCACACTTTGAGGCGGTGTTGGAAATGGTGAGGCAAGTGCGTGCCCTCGGCCTTGAGGTGTGCTGCACCCTGGGCATGCTGACAGCCTCGCAGGCTTGCCGCCTTAAGGAGGCCGGGCTGCATGCTTATAACCACAACTTGGACACCTCTCCTGAGTTTTATGGCAACATTGTTTCTACGCATACCTATGAGGAGCGCCTGCAAACCCTGGAGCATGTGAGAAAAGCCGGCATCCACGTCTGCTGCGGCGGCATTTTGGGCATGGGTGAAAGCATTGCCGACCGCTGCAAAATGCTGCTGACGCTTGCCAACCAACCAGAGCACCCCGAGTCCGTCCCCATCAATGCCCTCATTGCCCTCCCGGGTACTCCCCTGGAAGGCCGCCCCACACCAGACGCCTTTGAAATGCTGCGTACCATTGCTACGGCCCGCCTCCTCATGCCTACGTCCAAAATACGCATGGCGGCAGGCCGCTCAGCCATGTCCATGGAAGCCCAGGCCCTGTGCATGCTGGCCGGTGCCAACTCGCTTTTCTTCTGCGAGAAGCTGCTGACAGCACCCAACAGCCCCGCTGAAGCGGATTTGGCCCTGCTTTCAAAATTGGGCGCCACCCCCATGGAAGCCCACAACAGCTGAGCACTCGCCCCCCCCCCAGGCAGCGGGTATAAAATGGAGAATAAAGCCTCTTTTTTTAGGGGGCTCTCTTCCATTTTTCAGGGCCGGTGGTGTGTATGGAGTTGCCCTGGCTGTCAACGGCCACCATAACGGGCATGTCCTTCACCTCAAACTCATAAATGGCTTCCATGCCCAAGTCCTCGAAGGCGAGGACGCGGGCGGCGTGGATGGCTTTGGAGACGAGGTAGGCGGCGCCGCCGACGGCAATGAGGTAGACGGACTTAAACTCGCGAATGGCCTCAATGGCCGCGGGGCCGCGCTCGGCTTTGCCCACCATGCCCAGGAGGCCGGTTTGGGCCAGCATTTGTCGCGTATATTTGTCCATGCGGGTGGCGGTGGTGGGGCCGGCGGGGCCGACGGCCTCATCGCGCACCGGATCCACGGGGCCCACATAATAAATAAAGCGGTTGTTAAAATGAACGGGCAGGGGTTGTTTAGCGTCGAGCATTTGGGTGAGGCGCTGGTGGGCCGCATCGCGTCCTGTCAGCAGTTTGCCTGAAAGCAGGAGGACGTCGCCGGGTTTCCACGTTGCCACTTCTGCGCGCGTCACGGTGTCCAGGTTGACGCGAGTGCCCTGTGCGGGGGAATATTCAAAGTTGGGCCACTCTTCCAGCGGGGGAGGCAAAAGTTGGGCAGGGCCGGAGCCGTCGAGGGAAAAATGGAGGTGGCGGGTGGCGGCGCAATTGGGGATGAGGGCGACAGGGAGGGAGGCCGCATGGGTGGGGCAGCTATGTATTTTAACATCCAGCACGGTGGTGAGGCCGCCAAGCCCTTGGGCGCCCAGCCCCAGCGCGTTTATTTTGTCAAACAACTCTATGCGCAGCGCTTCAATGTGGTTTTGGGGGCCGCGTTTTTTGAGCTCCTGCATATCAATGGGCTCCATGAGGGACTCTTTGGCCATGAGCATGGCTTTTTCGGGAGAGCCGCCTATGCCTATGCCCAGTATGCCGGGCGGGCACCACCCCGCCCCCATGGTGGGCATGGCCTTCAGCACCCACTCCACAATGGAGTCCGAGGGGTTGAGCATAACAAACTTGGCCTTGTTTTCTGAGCCGCCGCCTTTGGCTGCCACCACAACCTCCAGGGTGTCGCCGGGCACCACGCGCATATGCACCACAGCAGGCGTATTGTCGCGCGTATTTAGCCTTTTGCCGGCCGGCTCTGCGACGACGGAGGCGCGCAGTTTGTTTTCAGGGAGCAAATAGGCGCGGCGTACGCCCTCGTTGACCATGTCTTCTACACTCATGGTGGCATCCCATTGGAGGTGCATGCCGATGTTGAGGAAGAGGGTGACAATCCCCGTATCCTGGCAGATGGGGCGGCGGTTTTCGGCGCACATGCGGGAGTTGACGAGGATTTGGGCCATCGCATCTTTGGCGGCGGGGGAGGCCTCCATTTCCCAGGCGGCTTTGAGGGCGCGTATATAGTCCACAGGGTGGAAGCAGGAAATGTGCTGCAGGGCTTGGGCAACGCTTTGTATAAAATCCTCTTGGCGGATGGGGGTAGCCATGGCTTAAGCAAACCTTTCTATAGGCCATAAAACCGCAGCCTAGAGCAAAAATGAGGGGGAAAATTCAACGCGCAAGCAGTTTAGCAAAAATGGATATAGAGGGGCACAATTCCTCTCTGGCCCTCCTCATTTTTTTCAGGCAAACACAGCGCACCTCAAACACAGCGCACCTCAAGCACAGCGCACCTCAAACACAGCGCACATCAAACACAGCCCACCTCAAATAGGAGCGGAGTGGATGGGTTGAGAGAGCACGCGCTCTCTTCATTCCCTCTGCTGCATGCCTTTGGGAAAGCGCCTATAGGGGTTGCAGAACAGAAATGCGTATTTTAACGGGGTTGAGGTTGTTAGAGTTTTGCAAGCGCTCGCAGAGGTTGCCTTGGACTTCGAGGATGCCGCTGAGAGCGTTATATTGATAAGTATCAGGCCCTGGTGCGACCAGGTTATTTTCTACATAGACGTTAATGAGCTCTTCATTGGAGATGTTGGCAGAAAGGCGGAAGAAGCAAGGGTCCTCGACTATCTTCCCCGCCAATTCTCGGAGTGCTTTCAAAAGCTCTTCGCGATCTTTCGCGGGATAATAGGCTGTGCAGCCCGGTTGGCTCAGATCACAGTCGCGCACGAGGCCGCCGGCTCTGGCCATGGCATTGAGCTCATTTACCGCGTCAATTTGGCCTGTGGTGCCACTCGTCTCATCTCCGAAGCCGATGACGAAGGTTTGTATGTTCTGCGCATGAAGTTGTCTGATCACTTCCACGGTTGCACGGGTGTCCAAGCAGCCGTTGCCATTTCCACAACCTTCATCTCCTCCTCCTCGGCTTTTGCATACGGAACCCATGGTGCACATACACTGGTTGTTGTTGGGGCAGATGGTTTGATTTTCGTCAGGCTGTGCATTGTTGGCGTTGCAGTTGGGCAGGCCGTCGGTCAGCAGCAATATATAATTTTTTCGGCCTTCTTCGCGTCTGGAAAAGACATTGTCGAGCAAATATTCCAGGGAATTGCCCGTGGGGGTTCCTCCATAAATGGGCGTTCGGGTTGAGGTGTTAAAGAGCTCATCAAAAATATAGCTTTGGATTTTGTCGATGTTCGTGCGCAGAGCTGCATTTTCGTCTGAAGTTGCAAAGGTAGTATGAGCGTTTTGAGGAGCTGCACATTCATCTTCATCTTCTGTTGTTGCCATAGGAAACAAGGTGAGGCCGAAGTTGCCAAGAGGCCGAGGATCCTCTGGGCTGAGCTCACGGCTTTCTTCCAGAAATTCGCGCATGGCATAACGCAACTCGTTGATTCGCGTAGAACACGAAGAGGTGCACAAGCTATAGTTGGGATTGTCATAGCAATTGTGTTCGCTGCAGTTGGTGTTGGGAAGTGCGCTGGCCTGCCCCTCTCTGACTTGAAAGCCTGGGTTGACGGTGTGCTCCATGGATCCCGACTTGTCGAGGAGGATCATAATATTGGCCGGAAGCGGGTTGACCTCCATGTCAATTTCTTCAGAAACCTGAGTAACAGCCAGAGGTTTAACAGGCTCAAAGTCATATGTTTGGCATGCAGCCAAAGCGAAACCCAACACAAGAAAGAGGGAGGCGTTTTTCATTGTCTGTGAGTTTATGCTTTTTTTTCCCAGCTGCCAACACTTTGCGAGTTAAAGCGGGAGATGTTTACTGAAGTTCCTTTCACGAGAAGGGAAGAGGGAGAGAAGCATGAGAGGCAGGTTTTCCAAAACGCGTCATATAGGGAAGGAGCATAGCCAGGAGCAACGTACAGAGGGAGGAGGTACAGGGGGAGGAAGCCGTACAGAGCGAGGCCGTACAGAGGGAGGAAGTGGGCGCATATACAAGAAAAAGGGTTTGTTGAAGCGGGCGGGTATATTGGGAGCAGAGGGGATGGGTGCGACTGCGGGAGAGGGCATGCAGTGGGTTTGGGGATTTAACCCTGTTATGGAGTTGCTTGTGCATGCGCCGCAGAAGGTTTTGCGTTGTTATTTAGCGAAGGGGCTTTGTGGGAGCCGTTGGCGGCTTTTGGAAGAGAAAGCGCAAGCAGCAGGGGTGGTTGTGGAGTGGGCAGAGCGAGAGGCGCTGGACGAATGGACGAGGGGGGCGCCGCACCAAGGCATGCTGGCCAGGGTTGTGGCCTTTTCTTTTCTTTCGGAGGAGGCTTTGTTGGGGCTGGTTTTGCCTCCGCGGGAAGACAGCTGTATATTGCTTTTGGACGGCATAGAGGATCCGCAGAATTTCGGAGCCATTGCGAGGACTTCCCTGGCTTTAGGCCTATCGGCCCTGGTCATTGGCAAGAACCGCGCGACGGGCATAACGCCCGCGGCGCTGAAGGCCTCTGCCGGCGCCCTGGTGCACCTGCCCATAGCGCAAGTGACGAACCTTTGTCGCTTGTTGGAGCGTTTGAAGAAAGGGGGCTATTGGTCCTTGGCGGCAACGCCTCAAGGTTCGAAGCTGCTTTGGGAAATGGACGGGAGGGGCCCCTGGGTTGTAGTCATAGGTGGTGAAGGCAGAGGGATTGGTCCCAATTTATTGAAGCATTGCGATCTTCATCTGCGGATTCCGATGAGTGGGTTTGTTTCTTCGTTGAATGCATCGGTTTCGGGGGGGATAGTGTTATATGAGTTATTTCGTCAGCGCAAAATGAAGGAAGCGGAGACAGGGGGGGGTGTGGTTTAAGAATTTCAAAGGGGTTTTTGCAGGCAATGCTTGACGGGAGGGTATTGTCTATGTAAGGAGCGCGGATCTGGTTTTTTTGGCGGGCTTTCAAGGTGCATTTTGGAGCTTTGCCGGTGTAGCTCAGCTGGTAGAGCAACTGATTTGTAATCAGTAGGTCGCGGGTTCGAGTCCCGCCGCCGGCCAGGATATGGAGAGAGGAGGGTGAAGAAGGCAGAGCGTGGTTTTGAGCAGCAGCGGTGTTGAGGATGAAGGGGTGTTGAGCAGAAGTTGTTTTGGAGGGATGCCCGAGAGGCCAAAGGGAGCAGACTGTAAATCTGCCGGCATAGCGCCTTCGTTGGTTCGAATCCAACTCCCTCCAAGGTTGCAGTGGCGGAAGCGGCACGAGGTGAAGGGGCTATGTTGGGTTTATTGAAGCAGGGGTGTTGAAGGGCGAGGGCATTTGAATGAGCGGCGAAGGGGGTTGAATGCAGAAGAAGGGGCATGAGTTGAAGAAGAGGCGTGCATTGCGGGAATAGCTCAGTTGGTAGAGCGTCAGCCTTCCAAGCTGAATGTCGTGGGTTCGAATCCCATTTCCCGCTCTGGTTTTTTGTTGTTGAAGGACAGTTGAAGCTGAAGAGGAGTTTTTTCAAGCCCTGGTAGCTCAGTTGGCAGAGCGCATCCTTGGTAAGGATGAGGTCTCCAGTTCAATCCTGGATCAGGGCACCATTGAAGTAGAACGCTGGTTTTTAAGAGGGAAATTATGAGCAAGGAGAAATTCGAGAGATCGAAGCCGCACGTGAATATTGGCACCATCGGCCACGTTGACCACGGGAAGACCACGTTGACTGCGGCGATTACGAAGGTTTTGGCCAAGCAGGGTGGTGGTCAAGCATTGGCTTATGATCAGATTGACAAGGCCCCTGAGGAGCGTCAACGCGGCATAACCATTGCCACCGCGCACGTGGAATACCAAACGAAGAACCGCCACTATGCTCACGTGGATTGTCCGGGACACGCCGACTATGTGAAGAATATGATAACGGGTGCTGCGCAGATGGACGGAGCCATTCTCGTGGTTTCTGCTGCGGACGGCCCCATGCCCCAGACGCGCGAGCACATTTTGTTGGCTCGCCAGGTGGGAGTTCCCTATATTGTCGTCTTTTTGAATAAGATTGACATGTTGGATGACCCTGAGTTGCGTGAGCTGGTAGAAATGGAAGTGCGCGACCTGTTGTCCAAATATGAATTCCCCGGCAATGAAACCCCCATTGTTGCGGGCTCTGCGCTCAAAGCGCTTGAAGGCGACACCTCGGAAATTGGCGAGCTTTCTTTGCTGAAGTTGATGGAAGCTGTTGACGCCTATATTCCCACGCCTCAAAGAGACATAGACAAGCCCTTCCTGATGCCTGTGGAAGACGTGTTTTCCATTGAAGGTCGTGGCACGGTGGCGACAGGTCGCATTGAGCGAGGCAAAATTAAGGTAGGCGAAGAAGTAGAAATTGTGGGCATTCGCGCGACGAGCAAGACGGTGGTGACGGGAGTGGAAATGTTCCGCAAGCTTTTGGATGAGGGGCAAGCAGGCGACAATGTTGGCGCCTTGTTGCGCGGTTTGAAGCGAGAAGAGATTGAGCGTGGCCAGGTGTTGGCGAAGCCTGGAACGGTGACACCGCACACCAAATTTAAGGGCCAGGTATATATTTTGACGAAGGAAGAGGGTGGTCGCCACACGCCGTTTGTGAATGGCTATAAACCTCAATTTTATTTCCGCACCACCGACGTGACGGGGACTGTCAAATTGCCGGCGGGCTCGGAGATGATCATGCCTGGGGACAACGTCGAAGTGGAAGTGGAGTTGATTACGCCCATTGCCATGGAAGCGGGTTTGCGTTTTGCCATTCGTGAAGGTGGCCGCACGGTGGGTGCAGGCGCTGTCACCGGCATTATTGCTTAAGTGTTTTGCAGCGAGAGGAGAAAAGTGGTTTTTCTCCTCTCGTGGTATTTTTTTTGAAGTTGTGGTGTTTTTTTGAAGTTGTGGTGTTTTTGAAGAAGGTATTTTTTTATGCCCAAAGGAAATCGAAGCATTATTTCGATGGAGTGTTCTGGTTGCAGTGAGCGCAACTATACGACGACGAAAAACCGCCGGAAGCAGCAGGACAAGCTTCAGCTGTCCAAGTTTTGTCCTCGTTGTCGAAAACACATGCCGCATAAAGAAGGAAAAGTGTGATTAGGCCAGTAGCTCTAACGGTAGAGCAGCGGTCTCCAAAACCGACGGTTGGGGGTTCGAATCCCTCCTGGCCTGTCTTCTGTGTAGTGGAGGTTTTGTATGTCGGCCAATGAGGCCAGTGAAAAAGCCAACCGGGCGAAGATGGACTCCAAGCGTTTGCTTGTCATTGTCGCTTTGGTGTTGGGCTCTATTTTGGCGTTGTTTTTTGGACATCTGCTTGAGTTGCTTTTGGATGGGATAGGTTGGGCCAACCCTTTTTTGTTTGAAGGTTTGGGTTGGCGCATTACCTCTCTTGGCGGCCTTGCTTTGGCTTTGGGGGTTATTGTTTGGGTTTCTCTTGCGAAGAAGCCCAGAGCTTATGCTGAAGAGGCTGCGTCTGAGTTAATGCGCGTGGTGTGGCCGTCTCTGGCAGAAGTCCGCGTGTCGACGGTGGCCGTCATTGTTACTTCTTTTATAGCCGCTCTTTTTTTATTTTTTGCCGACTCTCTGAGTTATGAGTTGATGGTGGAATGGCTTCCTCGACTTTGGGAACTGCTCTGATGTCTGAAGAAATGCGCTGGTATGTGGTCCACACCTATTCTGGGTTTGAGAACAAAGCGAAGAAAAGCTTAGAGGACAAAATTCGTCTTGAGGGGTTGCAGGAATATTTTGGAGAAATTTTAATTCCGATGGAGCAAGTGGTGGAGATGGTGAAGGGCGAGAAGAAGACGACGCGGAGGAAGTTTTTTCCGGGCTATATTCTGGTGCGGATGAACATGAACGATCGTTCCTGGCACCTTGTCAAAAACACTCCCAAAATAACGGGTTTTGTTGGCGCTGCCCACAACCAGCAACCTCCTCCCATCAGCGATGTTGAGGTGCAGCGGCTGACGATGCAGATTTCTGAAGGAACGCTCAAGCCTCGTCCCAAAGTGCAATATGAGGTTGGAGACACCGTACGCGTTATTGACGGCCCCTTTGCGAATTTCAACGGCACCATTGAAGAGGTGAACCCTGAGAAGGGGAGGGTGAAGGTATTGGTTTCCATTTTTGGTCGAGCAACACCTGTTGAGTTGGATTTTATGCAAGTGGAGAAGTCCGGCGGATAAATGAGAGGCCGGTTTCAAGGGGGCTGGTTTAAGGAATATTCAGGAATATGGTCAGCACGTGGTGTGGGAAGACATGAAGGGGTTTGAAGGCAGAGGCTGGAGGTTATAAGTTATAAGCGGTGTAGGCGGAGGCTTAAATTCAGAAGTGGGAGGCTTTGGAGCCGTTTGAACCACAGGAGAAAAACAAATGAAGAAAATAACGGGGCAGATTAAGTTACAAGTCCCTGCGGGCAAAGCGAACCCTGCGCCTCCCGTTGGCCCGGCATTGGGTCAGCAGGGGGTGAATATTATGGAGTTTTGCAAGCAGTTTAATGCGGCGACGCAGGTGCAGATGAAGGAGGGGTTGATCATCCCTGTCGTCATAACCGTATATCAAGATCGTTCATTTACGTTTATTTTGAAGACTCCCCCCACCCCTGTGCTCCTCAAAAAGGCTGCGGGCTTGCACACAGAGAAGAAAAAAGGCTCTGGCTCCAAGCGCCCTGGCAAGGAGAAAGTGGGCCAGGTGACGAAGAAGCAGGTTGAAGAGATTGCCAAAGCCAAACTCCAGGACACGACAGCGGCCACACTGGAAGCCTGCATCCGCAGCGTTGAAGGAACGGCGCGCTCCATGGGTTTGGAAATTGTCTGACACATTGCTTTTGAGAGGGACAAGAAATGGCTAAAAGTGGAAAAAAATACCGTGCGGCAGCGCAGAAAGTAGATCGCAACAAGCGTTATGCTGTTGCAGAAGGTTTTAAGCTTCTCAAAGAGACAGCGGATGTACTCAACACGAAGTTTGATCAATCCGTAGAGGTGGCGGTGAATTTAGGTGTAGATCCACGACATGCGGACCAAATGGTACGTGGCGCGGTGGTGTTGACGCATGGCACAGGCAAGTCCGTGAGGGTGGCGGTTTTTGCCAAAGGCGACAAGGTGGCAGAGGCCCAATCCGCAGGTGCGGATATAGTGGGGGATGCGGACTTGGCAAAGCGTATTGAAGAAGGTTTTATGGAGTTTGACACCGTCATTGCGACGCCTGACATGATGGGTGTGGTGGGGCGCCTTGGCAAATTTTTGGGGCCACGGGGGTTGATGCCCAACCCCAAAGTAGGGACGGTGACGATGGATTTGGCGAAGGCCATTCGGGATGCCAAGGGTGGCAAAGTGGAGTTGCGTGTTGAAAAATCGGGCATCATCCATGCACCCCTGGGCAAAGTTTCGTTTGAGGTTGAAAAGCTTGTTGAGAACTTCCAGATACTCATGGAAACCGTCATCAAGTTGAAACCAGCGACGGCCAAAGGGGTTTATTTGAGAGGAATAGCCATTTCATCGACGATGGGCCCGGGGATAAAGCTGGAGACACAAGCCTTTTCCGGCCTCCTCCGCTAGAGCGCTTTGAGGTTAAAATCCAGACCGGTTTCAATTGAGGCGCGCTAAAGCTCGTCTCGCAAAGCCAGCCTCAAGCTAATAGAGAGAATGACAAGAAAGAGCGTGCTCTCCGAGGGGCGAACGGAGTCTCTCGCCAGGCTCATTTCAAACCTACACCGCCCTGACAGGGGTTTAAATTTTGTCGGACTTTAAAAAAGATTTTTGAGGTGTTTGACAGTTTGTTTTTTTTATGCTAGGCGCCACTGGTTTCGAGTTGAGGTGTCGTTATGTGTAATGGCACCTAAGCCTGGACGAAGACAGCAGGGGTTTGGGGCATGTGTTTTTTTGATGTGGTTTTTTGAATATGTCCTTAGCTTAAACGGTTTTATTGGCCCTGCCGAGACAGGACGTGAGGAGAAGAAGCCTCTCTCGCTCTTGCACTTTGTGCCAGAATTTGTGGAAAAGGAGGTGACACAAGATGTTAAAGAGCGAAAAAGAGGCAATGGTTCAAGAGTTGGCGGCAAAATTTGCCAAGGCCAAGTCCATTGTTGTTGCTGAGTTTAGGAAGATAGATGTGGCGACGGCGACGCAATTGAGGCGCAAGCTTCGCGAAGGTGGTGTTGAATACAGGGTGATAAAAAACACTTTGGCGAAGAGAGCCGCTCAAGGGACTTCTGTTTCTGCAATAGCTGATGATTTTGTTGGGCCCATAGCTTTGGCTATAGGCTATGAAGATCTGGTTGCTCCTGCGAAAATTTTGATGGAGTTCCTCAAAGACAGGGACTTTTTAAAAATAAAAAGTGGCGTTGTGAATGGGCAGCGCATGAATGCGGCTGAGATCAATGCCCTATCTAAGCTACCGGGATTGCCGGAGTTGAGAGCGAGTTTGTTGGGATTGTTGTTGCAACCGGCAACCCAATTGGTGCGTACGCTTGCAGAGCCCGGCTCGCGTTTGGCGAGGGTTTTGGCGCAGCGTCTGGAGAAAAACAGTTAATTTTTTTTGTTTTTTATGTGAGGAATTGCCATGGCTGATTTAAATGTCATTGTTGAACAATTGTCTTCTTTAACCATTTTAGAAGCGGCGGATCTTGTCAAGAAGTTGGAGGAAAAGTGGGGTGTTTCAGCTGCTGCTGTTGCGGTTGCAGCGCCTGCGGGTGCTGCTGCGGCTGCTCCAGTGGAAGAGCAGACGGAGTTTACCGTTATTTTGTCCAAAATTGGTGATAAGAAAGTGGAAGTGATCAAGGCTGTGCGTGAGATTACGGGATTGGGTTTGAAAGAGGCGAAAGATCTGGTGGAGGGTGCACCCAAGCCGGTGAAAGAGGGGATTAGCAAAGAAGAGGCTAATAAATTGAAAGAGAAACTTGTCGCCGTTGGTGCGTCTGTTGAACTGAAATAGCAGTTTACCTGAAAGGGTAAGCCGGCGTTTGTTGCATGGGGCGCCGGCTTATCTATTGTTGTGGCTATGTCCTTTTGCCAATGGGAATACGAATGACAACAAGCCTGCAAACCAATTTCCGCGTTCGGAAGAGCTTTGCAAAAATTCCAAAAGTCATTGAAATACCGAACTTAATTAACATCCAAAAGTCGAGTTATGACAAGTTTTTGCAGGCAGATGTTTTGCCGACAAAACGAGAAGACATCGGCTTGCAGGCGGTCTTTAAATCGGTCTTTCCTATAAGGGATTTCAATGAAACTTCGTCATTGGAGTTTGTTGCCTATCACCTGGAAAAGCCCAAATATGATGTGGATGAATGCCATCAACGGGGCATGACATTTGCGGCTCCCGTGAAGGTGGTGGTGCGCCTTGTTGTTTGGGACAAAGACGAAGAGACGGGTGCACAGTCTATTCGCGACGTCAAAGAGCAAGAGGTTTATTTTGGTGAAATTCCTTTAATGACACACAATGGGACTTTCATCATCAACGGCACGGAGAGGGTTGTTGTCAGCCAACTTCACCGCAGCCCGGGTGCTTTTTTCGATCATGACAAAGGCAAGAGCCATTCCTCAGGGAAACTGCTCTATAATGCGCGAATCATCCCCTATAGAGGCTCATGGGTTGATTTTGAATTCGATCACAAAGACTTGCTTTATGTGCGCATTGATCGCCGTCGAAAATTGCCTGCAACCATTTTGATTCGAGCTTTGGGGGCGGTGCAAGACACAGCACGAAAGAACCCTTTGGACTTCAAAGGTTCTACAGAAGAAATTCTCAACTATTATTATGAGACAGAAACCATTTATTTGCTCTCGCCGACGGAATTTGAAAAATCCGTGGACTTAGAGCTTTTGCTCAACCAAAGAGCCGTTCGAGATGTGAAGTCCAAGTCGGGCGAAATTATTGTTAAGAAGAACCGAAAATTCAACCGCGTTGCTCTCAAAAAATTGCAGGCAGCCGGCATGACGCGTCTGCCCATTGATGCAGATGACTTGTTTAGCAAAGTATCGGCTTTTGATGTTGTGGATGAGACGACAGGGGAGGTGATTCTTGAGTGCAACGAAGAAATTTCTCAAGAGAAGGTGGATGAGCTGCTTAAGCGTGGCGTTTCAGAAGTCAAAGTCCTCTTCATTGACAATCTCAACGTAGGTCCGTTTTTGCGAGAGACTTTGTTGATGGACAAAATTGACAGCCCGGAGCAGGCGATTATGGAAATTTATCGCCGCTTGCGTCCTGGAGATCCACCGACTCCTGAGACGGCTGCCAACCTGTTTAATAACCTTTTCTTTAACTCTGAGCGTTATGACTTATCCAAAGTAGGTCGCCTCAAACTGAATTTCAAGTTTAGCCTGGAAGAGCCGCTTGAAAACCAAGTGCTGACGAAACGCGACATTCTTGAGGTGGTCCGTTATCTTGTGGATCTAAAAAACGGCAAGGGCGGCATTGATGACATCGACCACTTGGGCAACCGGCGTGTCAGGGCTGTGGGTGAGCTTTTGGAGAACCAATATAGAATTGGTTTGGTCCGAATGGAGCGAGCCATTAAAGAGCGCATGAGCCTGCAAGAAATTGAAACGCTCATGCCGCACGACTTAATTAACGCAAAACCCGTTACGGCAGTGGTCAAAGAATTCTTTGGCTCCTCTCAATTGTCGCAGTTTATGGATCAAAACAACCCGCTTTCAGAGGTGACACATAAGCGGCGTTTGTCTGCCCTTGGCCCAGGTGGTTTGACACGTGAGCGTGCGGGCTTTGAAGTGCGTGACGTGCACCCCACGCACTATGGACGCATTTGTCCCATTGAGACGCCAGAAGGGCCGAACATTGGGTTGATTGCAAGCTTATCCACTTATGCGCGTGTGAATGAGTTTGGCTTTGTCGAAACACCCTATCGCCGAGTGGAAGAAAGCACCCCCACTCAGGAAGTGAGCTTCTATTCTGCCCTGGAGGAAGAGCGGCATACCATTGCCCAGGCCAATGCAGAGTGTGACGCTTCAGGAAAATTTGTTGGCGAAATTGTCGGCTCTCACCGTGAGGGTGAGTTTGTTTTGGCGCGCGCTGAAGATGTGAATTTGATGGACGTATCTCCCAACCAACTGGTGTCCGTTGCCGCCTCCCTCATTCCATTTTTGGAGAATGACGACGCCAACCGCGCACTCATGGGCTCCAACATGCAGCGGCAAGCGGTGCCTCTCTTGCGGAGCTCGGCGCCCATTGTCGGGACGGGCATAGAGGCCATTGTGGCGAGGGACTCCGGCGTGACGGTTGTTGCTCGTCGCAGTGGTGTCATTGAGACGGTGGATGCAAGCCGCATTGTTGTTCGCGCAGACGAGCTGGACTCCTCAGAAGAAGGCGTTAACGAGGTAGATATTTATAGCCTTCTCAAATACCAGCGCTCCAACCAGAACACCTGCCTCAACCAAAAGCCCATTGTGAAAAAGGGTGACAAGGTGAAAGCCGGGGACATTATTGCCGATGGCCCTGCGACAGAAACGGGTGAGTTGGCGCTTGGGGCAAACGTGGTTGTGGCGTTTATGCCTTGGCAAGGCTACAACTTTGAAGACTCTATTCTCGTTTCTGAAGCTTTGGTGAAAGAAGACTTTCTGACATCCATTCACATCGAAGAATTTGAGTGCATTGCCCGAGACACCAAGCTTGGCAAAGAGGAGATTACGCGGGACATTCCAAATGTGGGTGACGAAGCCCTCAAAAATTTGGATGAGTCCGGCATTATTTATATTGGTGCAGAAGTAAAGCCCGGTGACGTGTTGGTCGGCAAAGTAACTCCCAAAAGTGAAGTGCAGCTTTCTCCTGAAGAGAAGTTGCTTAGGGCCATTTTCGGAGAAAAAGCCGGGGATGTGCGCGACAGCAGCCTGCGTGTGCCTCCGGGGGTGGCAGGCAACATCATTGGTGCCAAAGTATTTTCAAGGAAAGGGGTGGAGAAGGACGAGCGCGCCAAAGAAATTGAGTCTGCCGAAGAAGCCAAGCTTTTGAAGGACCAGAATGATGAAATTAAAGTCATTCAAAACTCGGCCTATAACCGCATTCGCAAGCTTTGGGAAGGGCAGCAAGTCCAAGGCAAGCTTGTTGATGACAAGGGCAACCAGTTGTTGAAGAAGGATGATCTCCTCAATGCCCAGCTTTTGGCATCCATCCCCTATCGCTATTGGGAAGAAATTTCCGTAGGCGAAGCCATTGACACCAAGGTGCGAGACATTTTGCACAAATTGGAAGAGATGAAAGAAGTCGTTCGTCAAAATTTTGGTGAGCGGATTTCAAGAATCAAAAAGGGTGATGAGCTTCCACCCGGTGTCATCAAAATGGTCAAAGTCTATGTCGCCATCAAACGCAAATTGGCGGTGGGCGACAAAATGGCAGGCCGTCACGGCAACAAGGGTGTGGTCTCTTGCATATTGCCCGTGGAAGACATGCCCTATCTTGACGATGGGCGCCCCGTCGATATTGTTTTGAATCCGCTGGGTGTTCCATCCCGCATGAACATTGGGCAAGTTTTAGAAACCCATTTGGGGTTGGCTGCCAAGGGATTGGGAGAGCAGCTCCAAAAATACGTTGAAGAAAATTGGTCAGCGGACAAGCTGCGGGAACGTCTCAAGGAGATCTACAAAAACGAAGGTTTCAACTCATTTGTAGAGCAGCTTCCGGATGAAGATGTCATTGCTTTGTGCCGTCGTTTGCAAAACGGCATTCACGTTTCGACGCCTGTTTTTGATGGAGCGTTGGAGCATGAAATCCACGATCTGCTGGAGATGGCGGGGATGTCGAAGACGGGGCAGATGGTGCTTTTTGATGGTCGAACAGGGGAACCCTTCGACCAAGAAGTAACCGTTGGGGTGATGTATATGTTGAAGTTGCACCACCTCGTGGACGAAAAAATCCATGCCCGCTCCATTGGCCCCTATTCATTGGTGACGCAGCAGCCTCTGGGTGGCAAAGCTCAGTTTGGAGGTCAGCGTCTGGGTGAGATGGAGGTGTGGGCCATGGAAGCCTATGGTGCAGCCTATACTTTGCAAGAGTTTTTGACGGTGAAGTCAGACGACGTCGTCGGCCGAACACGGATGTATGAGGGCATTGTCAAAGGCGATCACTCTTTGGAGTCAGGCCTTCCCGAATCCTTCAACGTTCTGCTCAAAGAGTTGCAGGCATTGGCGTTGGATGTTGAGCTTTTGGAGCAGCCACCGCCGGAGCGTCATCGTTCGAGTTTTGTAAGCATTGAACCCAGCCATATAGGCACAGATGATTGAGTTTGACTTAAGAAACCCTGAAAGAAAAAAGGGAGCCCTTCTGTGAAGGATATTTTTAATTTTTTTGAAAAACCCAAGGATCCACTTTCATTCCGAGCGATACGCATTGCATTGGCCTCTTCTGAGAAAATCCGCCAATGGTCACATGGGGAAGTCAAAAAACCAGAAACCATCAACTACCGGACATTCAAACCGGAACGCGATGGCTTGTTTTGCGCTCGCATTTTTGGCCCTGTGAAGGACTATGAATGCAATTGCGGAAAATATAAACGCATGAAGCACCGCGGGGTGGTTTGCGAAAAATGCGGCGTAGAAGTGATTCAGTCAAAGGTGCGGCGCGAGCGTTTGGGGCACATTTCTTTAGCAACGCCGGTTGCCCACATTTGGTTTTTGAAAAGTTTGCCTTCGCGCATTGGAAACTTGCTTGACATTACATTGAAGGATTTGGAGCGAATCCTTTATTGTGAAAGCTATATTATATTGGATCCAAAAACGACGCCTCTGGAGAAGGGTGAGTTGATTACGGAGGATCGTTATCAGCGCCTCATTGCAGAATTTGGGGAGGATTCGTTTGTTGCCGCCATGGGTGGCGAGGCTGTGCGAGACATGTTGCTGTCAATAGACATCAACGTGTTGGCAGAGCAATTGCGCGCAGAAATGCGTTCCACCAATTCTGAGGCCAAGCGCAAGAAAATAGCCAAGCGTCTGAAGGTAACAGAATCCCTGAAGGCTTCGGGAAACAAGCCTGAGTGGATGATGATGGATATTATTCCTGTTATCCCTCCGGATTTGCGTCCTCTGGTTCCCTTGGATGGTGGGCGTTTTGCGACGTCAGACTTGAACGACTTATATCGCCGAGTCATCAACCGAAACAACCGTTTGCGTCGCTTGCAGGAGTTGAATGCGCCTGACATCATCATCCGCAACGAGAAGCGAATGTTGCAAGAAGCCGTGGATGCGCTTTTCGACAACGGCCGCCGCGGAAAAACCATTACGGGGCCCAACAAGCGTCCTCTGAAGTCTTTGTCAGACATGTTGAAAGGAAAGCACGGACGTTTCCGCCAAAACCTCCTGGGCAAGCGCGTGGACTATTCCGGGCGTTCCGTTATTGTGGTGGGGCCGGAGCTCAAACTTCACCAATGTGGTTTGCCGAAAATTATGGCACTCGAGTTGTTCAAACCCTTCATCTATCAGAAGCTTGAAGAGAGGGGTTTTGTCACAACCATTAAATCCGCCAAGAAGATGGTGGAGAGGGAGCGTCCAGAAGTATGGGACATTCTCGACGAGGTTATTCGAGAGCACCCCGTGCTGCTCAACCGTGCACCCACGCTGCACCGCCTGGGCATGCAGGCATTTGAGCCTGTGCTTATTGAAGGCAAAGCCATTCAACTGCATCCACTCGTATGCGCAGCATTTAACGCCGACTTTGACGGCGATCAAATGGCGGTGCACGTTCCTTTGTCCATTGAAGCGCAGATGGAAGCTCGCGTGTTGATGATGTCGACCAACAACATTTTGAGCCCGGCCAGCGGCAAGCCCATTATTGTTCCGACGCAGGACATGGTTTTAGGCATTTATTACCTCACACGTGCTCGAGAGTTTGACGTTGGTGAGAGCAAACTTTTCTCTTCGCCTGAAGAGGTACGCATTGCATTCGATCAGCAAGCTGTAGGCTTGCAGGCAAAAATTAAATGTCGCATAGAGGGGAAAATTTATGAGACGACGACAGGCCGCGTGCTTTTCTGGGACATTGTTCCCAAGAAGCTTGGCTTTGATGCTGTCAACAAAGTCCTCGACAAGCGTCAACTGGGGAACCTCATTGACTATTGCTATCGCATGACGGGAGAGAAAGAGACGGTGTTGCTTGCGGACCGCATTCGCAGCTTAGGTTATGGCTATGCAACCAAGGCAGGCATTTCGATTGCGGTGAAAGACATGATCATTCCTCCGCAGAAGCAGGAGCTTGTGGATGCGGCACAGAAGGAAGTGACAGAGGTTGAAGAGCAATACCAGGACGGGTTGATTACTTCAGGGGAGCGCTATAACAAGGTCATCGACATTTGGGCTCAAACCACAGAGCAAGTGACTGACGCGATGATGGCGCAAATTTCCAGTGAGCAGATTGTTGGCATTTCTGTGGAGGGCAAGCAAGAAACCCGGACGCAGCCTTCATTTAACCCTGTTTATATTATGGCTGACTCTGGAGCGCGCGGCTCCAAGCAGCAAATCCGCCAGTTGGCGGGGATGCGTGGGTTAATGGCGAAGCCTTCAGGAGAAATTATTGAGACTCCCATTATAGCGAATTTCCGTGAGGGCCTCTCTGTTCTCCAATATTTTATTTCTACACACGGCGCCCGCAAAGGGTTGGCTGACACGGCACTCAAGACGGCGAACTCTGGATATTTGACGCGGCGTCTTGTGGATGTGGCTCAGGATGCCATCATCAACGAATATGACTGTGGCACCATGGACGGCATTGTCATGATGGCTCTTGTAGAGGGTGGCGAGGTGATAGAGCCTCTCTCAGAGCGTATTTTAGGTCGCGTTGCATTGGATGATATTTTGGATCCACTCACGGGAGACGTTCTGGTTCACGCGAACGAAGAAATTGATGAGGTGCGGGTTTCCAAAATTGAAAATTCGGGTTTGGACAAAGTAAAAATCCGTTCTGTTCTCACCTGTCAAACCCGGCGAGGCATTTGCGTAGAATGTTATGGACGTGACTTAGCTCGTGGGCGCAAGGTTTCCATTGGCGAGGCCATTGGTGTTATTGCGGCTCAATCCATTGGAGAGCCGGGAACCCAATTGACAATGCGCACCTTCCACGTGGGTGGAACAGCGACGCGGCGCGCCGAGCAAAGCGAGTTGTTTAACCGTTTTGCCGGGCGGATTAAATTCAATCATCTGACGACCGTCATGCGTTCGGACGGCACTTCTGTGGTGATGAACCGCAACGGTGAGGTGTTGATTGTGGATGATTCGGGTCGTGAGCGTGAACGCTATCAGGTTATTTATGGGGCATGGTTGGTGGTGAAAGAGGGCGACTGGGTAGAGCCCAACACCAAAATTGCCGAGTGGGATCCTTTCGCCATGCCTCTGCTTGCGGAGGTGGATGGTTTTGTGAAGTTTGAAGACATTATTGAAGGCGTGACGATGAACGAGACGCTGGATGAAGTTACCGGCTTGTCGCGCAAAACCATCATCGAGTCTAAAGATCCTGAAGCAAGGCCTCGTGTCATCATCTGCGATGAGAATGGAGAGCCCAGACTTTGGGGAGCCAATCAGCCCGCTGCTTATTTTTTGCCTCAGGGTGCAGTGATTACGGTGAATGATGGTGTTGGAATTGCCGCTGGGCGCGACATTGCAAAAGTCCCGCGCGAGACAACAAAAACCAAGGATATTACGGGTGGTTTGCCTCGGGTTGCGGAGCTTTTTGAAGCGCGCAAACCCAAGGAGCATGCCATTATTGCGGAGATTGACGGGGTGGTTTCCTTCGGGAAAGACACGAAGGGCAAGCGCAAGCTGATGATTACGCCGGAGGTGAATGGGGAGCTTCGTTCAGACTTAACGAAGGAATACCTCATTCCCAAAACCAAGCACATTACGGTCCATTCAGGCGATCACGTGCGTGCGGGTGAGCCGATGATGGATGGTGCTGTTAACCCGCATGACATTTTGCGTGTTTTGGGCGAAAAGGAATTGGCGCGTTTCCTGGTGGATGAAATCCAAGAAGTCTATCGCTTGCAAGGCGTAAAAATTAACGACAAGCACATTGAAGTTATTGTTCGCCAAATGCTGAGGCGCGTGCGGGTTTCTGAATTGGGTGACACCGAATTTTTGGTGGATGAGCAGGTGGAGAAGTGGCTTTTTGAAGAAGAAAACGAGAAAGCCCTCTCCCAAGGAAAACTTCCTGCGGTGGGCGAGCCCTTGCTTCTGGGCATAACCAAGGCCTCCCTCTCAACAGAGTCATTTATTTCAGCCTCCTCCTTCCAGGAAACAACGAAAGTACTGACAGAGGCAGCCATTTCTGGAAAAGTAGACTATCTGCGAGGGCTCAAAGAAAACGTCATTATGGGACGCCTCATTCCAGCCGGGACAGGCCTTGCCAGCTACCGCCACCTTGAAGTTGCTGTTGAAGGACCTGCAACAGCCGCCCAAGGCTTAGAAGGTGCTTTGGCCGCTGTGCATGATGATGAAGAATCCATCCATTCACTGTTAAGCAGATAATTTTCCCCCCAAAACCGCCTTATGCTGGAGGAGCTGCCTAGCTCCTCCATATGCGCGTTTGTGCACACATAAGCACACCAAGCGAAGCCCCAGAATTGGGGGGGTATTGGGCTTCTGTGCTGTGCTTTAAAAGCCATAAGGCGTGAAGCTTGTTGTTGTGAAGGAGGTGTCCGTCCATGGAGGAGTTGAGTGGGGGCGAGGCTGAGAGGTTATGGTGGCAACATAAGGTGCTGGAAAATTTTGGTTGAGCTTGTATGGCTAGAGTCATAAGCTTCTAAATGGTGCGAGTTGTTTATTGGACAATGGTTGTTGTTTTGCTAGCCAGCGTTTTTTATTTTATTTCTCTGCTGTTTAGGCCTCCTGTAGCTTCTGAATTTTCTGTTTTTCCACGTGAGCCAGAGAGGGGGAGCCGGCTTGTCCAGCAGGTTTTGGATGAGAAGCTTTTTGTAGAGCCTTTGGCCATTCGGCGGCAGATAGCGGTTGCCATTACGGAGGAGGCTCAGCTGGCGGGGTATGATCCTTTGGTGGTGTTGGCGCTCATTGAAGTCGAGTCCCAGTTCAAACTGGATGCTGTTTCCGAGAAGGGCGCGATGGGCCTCATGCAAATTCGTCCTCAAACATTGGAATATTTAGCGCGCCGGGCAAAGCTGAAATTGCCTCTCCAGGACATTCAGGCAGATCACGCATTGTGCATCCGTTTGGGGGTGCGCTATTTAAGAGAGTTACACGAACGTTTTGGTGACTTTGACTTAGCGCTTATGGCATACAATGCAGGGCCAAGGCGGATTCGATCAGCGCAAGAGAGGCGAAGGTTTTCAGTTTATGAAAAATACCCTCGAGAAATAAAGCGTGTTTTTGCTCGAATGCGTCAAACCCATGGCCAAGAAGGAGATTGGGCAGTTGCTTGGCAAAATTTTGACAGGAGAGTGGATGTGCAGTGAGGGATAAAGACGATCTGGTTTATACAGGAGAGGAACGACGTCGTTTCCCCCGAGTGGATGTGCGGGGAGTTTCTACCTATATAAATGTGCTGAATACAACAGTCCCTTTCCCCGTCCTCAACCTCAATGCAGGGGGGGCTTTTGTACAAGTGACAGACCCCATGCCCATAGGCGTACTCATGGGCTTGCAGTTGTTTCGCGTGGGCTCCCCCATTGCCTTTTCCGTAAGAGCGCGCGTGGTTTGGGCTGCCTCTGCAAAGGCCGCCCAGAAAAAAGGTTGTCAGCCAGGAGTCCGCCTTCGTTTTGAGCCCATGTTGCCGGATGCTGCCAACTCATTGAAGAAGCTGTTGGCAGAGTTTGGTGTTTCAGAAGAGTTTCAAACCCCGGAAGTGATAAAAGAGCATTTCAACACTTCGCTTCCAAAGGCGGAGGTGGATGAGAGTGGCCCCATTGTTTTGGGTGAAGAAGTCTCCGTTATGGAATTTATTCCAAACGAGGAAGACAAGACGCATTTGGTTTCGACTGAAGAGCAGATGCGGACTGTCTCCGCGAACGCTCCTGCGGCAGATCCTCGCTTGCTTGGCCGCATTGCCCGCCTGAGAGAACAGCTGCAAGAGTTTCAAAAACGGGCTGAACGACAAGACAGAGAGCTTATTAACTTGCGACAACGCTTGCTGTTGAGAGAAGAAGAGCTTGCGAAAACAGAAAAAGCACGCCGCGCAGCAGAGCTGGCTGTGCGACGCCTGTCCATGCAACTGGCCGCCTTCCGTCGCTAGACCGCTTTCACTTTGTCTGTGTCTTTTGTCTGTGTCTGATGGTGCTCTAGGCGAGCGTTAGCCCATTTGCTCAACCCATGTGGGCTTTGGTTGGGGTGGAACCAACCCCAAGGGGGCTTTAGGGAATCAGACTTCGTTTATAGGCGCCTGGGCCAATGGTGTGGGGCTGGTTGGCAATTTTGTTTTGCAGCAACATAATGCCATCCAACACTTGCTCAGGGCGAGGTGGGCAACCCGGGACATAAACATCTACCGGCAAAATGCGGTCTATGCCTTGGAGGACGGCATAGTTGTTATAGAAGCCGCCTGAAGAGGCGCATACGCCAAAAGCCATGACCCATTTGGGCTCGCACATCTGCTCATAAACCATTTTGAGGAAGGGGGCTTGCTTCAAGTTGATGGTGCCTATAACCAAAAGCAAATCCGCTTGTCTCGGAGAGAAGCGCGGAATTTCAGCGCCAAAACGCGAGAGATCATGCCGGGCTCCTGAGATGGACATATATTCCATGGCACAGCAGGCCGTGGCATAGGGATAGCAGAACAGAGAATATTTTCGAGCCCACCCAAGGCCTTTGGAGAGCAGCCGCTGAAAAAAACCCTGCGCCTCTTCTTTGCGCGTAGGGACAACAGGCAGGTTGCTAAGCTTATCCATGGTTAGTCCTCCTCCCAGTCCAGGGCACCTTTTTTCCAAATATAGGCAAGCCCCACCAGCAAGGTTGCTGCAAACATGGCCATGACGGCATAGCCAAACCACCCCAAGGCCTTGAAGTTGACCGCCCAGGGATAAATAAAAACAGCCTCAATATCGAAGACAATAAAGAGAATGGCCACCACATAAAACTTGACGGGAAACCTCTGCCACGGCGAGCCGGTGGGGATGTTGCCGCACTCAAAGGTGGATTGCTTGGTGGCGTTAGGGTTTGAAGAACCCAAAAAACCAGCAACCAAGGGGATGGCCGCTGCCATAAGGCCTGCCACGAGCAGCGTCACAGCAATGGGAATATAAGGTGTGAGCGGGGAAGCTTCAACAGGAGACATGAGAGAAACCTATAGGTTTTTTTTCAGGGCGCGTCAAAGCCTTTCGGCAGCTGCTTCCTTTGAAGCAAGCTCAAAGTTGTCTGCACGCCGCTCCATGAGTGAAGCCAGAGAGCACGCCTCTTTCTTCACTCCCTGCGCTCCGTTTTTCCACCCTCCTGCCTCAGGCTCGTTTTGGCTTAAGCTTATGCACGGAGGTGGCAGCCAAGGCGGCTTCCAGGGCTTTGCGCAAGGCGGCGCTGGTGGGCAATTGCAAAGCCGTTTCCCGAGGCACCCAACGCAAACACGCATAGCCAGGGAAACACCCAGGTTGTGTCCCCCCTGTTTGTATACCTGTGGTTTTTAGCTCCATGGCTTGTGTCCCCTCAAAATGCATAAGTTTTTGTAGCATTCCCTTGGGGGGCATTTTTCCCTTCATGGCATAGACAAAAAGCTGGAGGTGGCGGTGTGTAAGCTCTCTCTGGGTTTGGCACAGCAGGGCCAGGGGGTATCCTCCCAAGTGTTGAGAGAGGGGGCTTCCCTGGCTGGCCTCTTGGCTGAGGAGGCGGCGTTCCACGGGCACGCCGGGCAAGCCCCACAAGCCGCCGAAGAGGCCTTTGGGGGGGTGTTGGGCCATGAGCAATTGGCCTTTAAACTCTATATAGGCCAAAAGCCAGCTGAGCGTGGGTTTGGGTTTGCTTTGTTTGCGCAAAGGCAGTGTTGTCACCTTGTTTTGTGCCAAGGCCAGGCAAGCAAAGTGCCAGGGGCATTCTGTACAGAGGGGGTTACGTGGTTTGCAGACGGTGGCTCCCAAATCCATGAGTGCTTGGTTGAGGGAGCCTGGAGGAAAAGCCGATCGAGGGGGCCTGGGCGTTTGGAGGAGTTGGCTTACCCAGCGGTGCACCTGCGGCAAAAGCCGCTCCTTGGGGAGGGGCAGCGCATGGAGGCGGGCACAGAGGCGCAGCAGGTTTCCGTCAATGGCAGGCACAGGCAACCCAAAAGCAATGGAGGCGACAGCCCCCGCCGTATAAGGCCCAAAGCCCGGCAAGGCAGACAAGGCCTCAAGGCTTGAGGGTAGCTGTGTTTGCCCCGCCGCAAGCAGTTGTTGCGCCGCGGCATGCAGTTTGCGGCAGCGGCCATAATAGCCAAGGCCCTGCCACAGCGAGAGGACTTCCTCCAGCGGAGCTTTTGCAAGGCTTTCCAAGCGAGGAAAGCGCTGCATAAACCGCTCGAAATAGCCAAGCACCGTGCCCACCTGAGTTTGTTGCAGCATAATTTCGCTGACCCAAATGGCATAGGCATCCCCACACCCTCTCCATGGGAGTTTGCGCCCATGCTTTGCATACCATTTGGCAAGGCGCTTCAGGAGTTGGGCATTTGAGGTTTTTGAGGGCATAGGCGTTATGAGAAAGGTGGCTTTGGGCTTGGCATTGAAGCTTTGGGTGCGCAAGTGGTTTGAGGTGTGCAATAGCATGTCAGAAGGCATGGCGTGCAGGGCATTTATTGCAGTGCAGGGAGTGCATGCAGTGCATGGAGTGCAAGGAGTGCATGGAGTGCATTGTGTTATGTGTGTTATGGCGGTTAAAGGGTTGTGTTTTTCCAAGCATGGAGTTTTGTTTGAGGCCTAAACTTGAAAACCTTTTTTCCTGGTCCAAGTCACGCCATGAAAAGTTGGTGAGTTGTGAGCGTGCTTATTTTTACCACTATTACCTCTCCTGGGGAGGGTGGGAGAGGGAGGCGCCGCCGAGGGTGAAGCAGCTTTATGCGCTCAAAAAGCTGACAAACCGCTATGCATGGGCGGGCAACGCGGTGCACGAGGCCATTCGCAAGAGTTTGTTGAAGTGGTTGTCGGCGCAGCCTGTAGCATTTGAGGAGATGATGAGCTCTCTTCGCCAGCATATGCGCCGGGAGTTTGCGGCTTCCCGCGATGGTGTTTGGCAAGGGCAGTTTTCCAAGTCATTTGGGGGGCTGGTGGAGCATGCCAACGCTGTGGAAGTGTCAGCAGAAGAGTGGAAAAGCAACTGGCAAACGGTTGAGGCTGCTTTGAGTTATTTTATGGAGTCCGCATGGCCGCGTCTTTTTCAAAAGCTTAAGCCAGGGCAAGTGCTTGAAGCGGACAGCAAGGATTTTGAAAGCTCTTTTTTCATATTGGAAGGCATACGCCTGTTTGCCATGCCGGATGTGGCTTTTGTCGACGAAAGCCAAAGCGTGCACATTGTGGATTGGAAGACAGGAAGCCCCAATGAAGGAAACGTGGAGCAGGTGGTTGGCTATGCTTTGTTTGTTGAAGCTCGCCATGGTTTTCCTGCGTTGGGCTCGCGTGTCAGCTTGGTTTATTTAAACCAGAAAATGGAACAGAGTTTCGTCATAGATGAAGGGGCCATTCAAAAATTCCGTGCTTTTTTCAAAGCCAGCACAGAGGCCATGAAGGCGAAGCTGTTGGATGTGCCCAGCAACACGGCATTGGAAGAGTCCTGTTTCCTAAAAACGAATGTACCGGGGAGGTGTGTGTTGTGTCCTTTTTTCAAAGTCTGCGAGGCAGAGGTTTCCCAGGGGAAAGCCCCTGTTTTAAAGGCCCAAAGTACTTTGTTATAGGGAGTTCACTTTGTTATAGGGAGTTCAGTTTTGCAATGGCGGCTGCGGCTGCGTGCATGCCGAATACGGCGGTAACAAACACGGCGCTTCCGAGGGTTTGGTGGCCATGGGGGCTCTCTTGGCCATCCACCAGGGGAGAGGGGCGTGGAGCCAAGGCGTTTGGGTTTCGAATTTCCGTGGAATAAATGGCGGTGACGTTGGTAGGGGAGGAGAAGGAGCACCCATATTTTCGTCGCAGTTGTCGGCGTATATTTTTGGCGAAGGGGTCCATTTGCGTATGCGCCAAATCATCCGAGCGAATGGCGGCGGGGTTTAAGCGTCCTGCTGCGCCCATGGCGCTTATGAGAGGCAGTTTGCGTTGCATGCAGTTGTGGATGAGGTGCAGCTTGTTTTGGGTCTGGTCGATGGCGTCAATGGCGACGGCATAAGGTGTCTCTTTAGGGGCATTGAGGATGGTATCCGCGTTATGTGGATGGTAACTCAAGCATTGCTTTATGAGGCGCAGCTGCGGGTTAATGGCCAAGCAGCGCTCAGCCATCAATTCCACTTTGGGCCTGGCAATGTGGCATGGCATGGCATGCAGTTGTCGGTTTATATTTGAAGCGCTAAGCAAGTCGAAATCCACAAGCGTCAGCATGCCGACGCCGGAGCGCACCAAAGCTTCGACGGCATAACTGCCGACACCACCGAGGCCGACAACGAGGATGTGGGCTTTTTGAAGACGCTCAAAGAGGGGGTTTCCGAGGAGTTTTTGTATACGCTCAAAATAGGGGTGAAAGCCATTCATGGTGGGTGGGGCAGAGAGAAAAGCCGTTGCGCATTGAGAAAGCTCAAGTCCGCGAGTTTTTCTGGAGGAATTCCCAAAAGCGAGGAGGCTTTGTGGACAATGGTTTTGAGGAAGGCAGGCTCATTGGTTTGGCCATGGAGAGGAAAGGGTGTTTGGAAGGGTGCATCGGTTTCGAAGAGGAGGCGTTCCAGGGGAGTTTTGTGCAAAGCGAGGAGGGCTTTTCGGGCATTGGGGCGGCAAATATTTCCTGAATAAGAGAAATATCCACCGAGTTGAGCAAAGGCTGCAATGCTTTGAGCGGAGCCGCTGAAGCTATGGAGGACAAAGCCGGCGGGGAGTGGCGCATATTGTTTGAGCAACTCGAGCAGAATGCCATAAGCGCCTTGGCAGTGAATGACCAAGGGGAGTGCATGTTTTTTGGCCAGCAAAAGCTGCGCGGAAAACCACTCTACCTGTTTTTCAAGGGCAACCACCTTCCCGAGTTTTTTGTCCAAACCGCACTCCCCCACGGCGCAAGCCTTGGGCAACAAGGTTTCCAAGCGCTCAAGGAGGTCGTGTTTTTCTTTGGTTTCGCGCCCTTCTAAAGCAGAAGGGTGCATGCCCAAAGCAATGCAACAAGAGGGGTATAACTTTGGCCACGTGGAGAGTTTTTCCCATTGCTCTGGGAGAATGGCCGGCACCAAAAAACCACATATGCCGGCTTGATGTGCACGCTGAAGAAGAAGGGGGAAGGGTTCTTGAAAAAGCGTGGAGTCGAGGTGGCAGTGTGAGTCAAACATTTATCTTCTGTTGCGGTTAAACCCTCCGGGTTGTTCTGGCAAAATTCCCATCAAGTCGTTGGTGGTGAAGGGGCATTTGTCCGTCATACCGGGTAGGGCGAGCAGCACACCTTTGGACCAATCTCTGTCTTCAAAAAGCAAGGCGTTGTGTATTTCGACTTTGGTTAGATCTTCATTGGTGGACCAGAGGCGTCCTTTGACGATCAGCTTTGCGCCTTTGGGTATACGGTCGAGGTTTATATATTGGCGTGGCGTGAGGAGTGCGCGCACCACAATGGCTTTGGGTGGTCGTGGCCTTTCGAGGCCGAAGGTGTGCGAATTGGTTTGTTGTCCTGGGATGACCCAAGTTAATTCGGCGACCAAAGCTTCAAGTTGGCTCAGGGGCGTAGCCGTCCTTTGTTGTCTGGTGTTTCTGGGAGGGATTTTGATGTCGACAAGCTGCAGGCCAGAGAAAGAGACTTCTCTGTCTATATAGGTGTCTTTGAATTCCGTAAGCACATCTGTTTTAGAGGCACTGGTGACAGAGAGGACGTCTTCATCGAAGCGTTGTTTGAGCATGGGCAAAGTGAGGAGGAAGCTGTCAATGGGGCTAAGGCCTTCGCTGATCATCTTCAGTTTGCTCAAGTCGATGATGTTATAGGTTGCGTTAATTTTTTCTGCGGTTTTAAGCCATTCTTCGGGCATGCGTTTTTTGATGAGCACTTGTCTGGCCATGGTGACGAAGTATGCGCTTGCGGGGAAGGTGGGGCTATTGAGTTGGCTTTCAATGGCGGCCAACAGGTGTGGATCCACGTGGAGGTTTTCGTCTCTGTTGTGAAAGAAGGGTGCTGTTTCAGCCAGAGCCGTCAAAAGCCCTCCGAGCAATGCCTTGCAGTTGTCATCGGATGTGCCCTCATTGAGCGCTCGAGCCAGGCGAGAGCGCATAAATTTTTTATCAATCTCTTCTGTTTTAAAAGAAGGGCGACGCCCATCACCAAAAATGGTTATTTTGGGAACTTGAGCGAAGACGGGGAAGCAAGTCAGCAAAGCGACGAGGACAATAAGAGAATGCACCATGAAAAAACGCGCCATAAAAAAACGCACAATGAAAAAACGCATAGCAGACTAAAGGCTACTATAAATTTTGCCTTGACGTTAAGAACATGATGAGGTTCCACGATGAATTTTGAGTCCACCATACGCATTGAGCCTACAAGAAGCGATGGCGAGCTGATGCAAGTGCTTGCAATACAAGAAGTTGTTTTCATTGAAGAACAAGGGATGTCGATGGAGCTGGAAAGTGAGTTATTGGAGAGGGAAGCCTTTCACTTATTGGCCTATCAACAAGGGCATGCCGTGGGCACGGGGCGGCTGCTGGTCCTCAAGGAAGCTCCTCCAGGGGAGCGGGGGCGGTGGGGGCAATTGGGGCGTATGGCGGTGCTTCGCTCAAGCCGGGGTGCAGGCATAGGGAAGGCTTTATTGGAGGCATTGACAAAAGAGGCCAAAGGACTGGGCCTGGACGGGCTAAGCCTGCATGCGCAAGTTTCCGCTCAGTCCTTTTATGAGAGAGAGGGTTTTGTTGTTTCCTCGGAAGTTTTTCATGAGGCGGGAATGCCCCATGTGGAGATGCGCCGTCTTTTTTGAAGGCTTTCATGGTATTTTCTAAGGAAGCTGGTTAGCCAATAAGCATGCGCTATACGAGTGCTGTGTGCTTAAAAGCCATGGTTGTTTTGAGAAGAGGGGCATGTGTTGGTTTGGGGGTGTGTTTTTTGTTTTTGTTTGCTTGCAAACACTTTCCAACGCAAAGAGAGAGGGAGGGGGCACTGGCGCATTATGACTTGGGCATTTATGCGCAGCAGACGAGCCCACAAGCCGCTTTATATGAGTTTGAGCAGGCCTTGGCTTTGGATCCACAGCTGACAGAGGCTGTCCATGCCAAGGCGGTGTTGTTTCATTTAAGTTTTAAGAGGCCTGTGGAGGCGGAGGCTTTTTATAGAGAAGCTTTGCGCCAGAAGGCGGGATATTCGCAGGCCAAGGTGAACTTGGGGAATTTGCTTGCTGAGCAAGGGCGTTATGAAGAAGCCATTGCTCTCTATGAGGAAGTTTTGGACGACCTCATGTATTCCACGCCTTATTTAGCTCGAGCCAATTTGGGTTGGGCCTATTTCCAGTCTGGGAATTTTGAATTGGCCCAAAGGAACCTTCATCAGTCTCTTGCCCAAAACCCATCCTTCTGCCTGGCCTATTTCATGTTGTCTTCTGTTTATAAAGCGCAGGGCGAGCTTTTGTCAGCCTGTGAGCAACTGGAGATGTTTGCCAGGCATTGCTCTGAATATGCAGACGCTCACCGACAACATGGAAGTTGTTTGTTGGAGCTTCAAAAACCTCAAGAGGCCGCCCAAGCTTTTGAAGCCTGTGTTGCCAAGGCGACGGATGCGGAAGAAGCCACCAAGCGAAGTTGCCAACAAAGCCTGGAGGCACCTGCCAAGGCGTGGGTGGAGCCTGAAGCCTTTATTTCAATTAAAGAATGAGTGTGGCATTTGTTTTCTATGTTAGGCCGGCATTGTGAAAACAGTTGTGGATGATGCTGTCGTAACGCTGCGCAGAGATTTTTCTGAAGCCGATAGGGTTATTGAGTTGTTGACTTGTCGCCATGGAAGGGTTTCGGCATTTGCAGCCAAGGCCAAGAGCAGCCAAAAACGTTTTGCAGGGGGGATTGAATTGGGAAGTTGGTTAAAGGTGTGGCTAAGGCCACGTGCCTATGGGCTGTGGCGTCTGGAAAAAGTTGAAGTGATGGATGGTTTCCCGCAGCTCCGCAAGAGTTTAGAAGCAACAGCAAAGGCGATGTATGCTTTGGAGTTATGCAGGGAAATTTGCCAAGAGGGCGAGCCGATGGGAGGCATATTTTCCTTGTTGATGCGATTGATGAAAAACCTCCAACAAGCTCCGGCTGCGGTTGCGCCGTTGATAAAGTTTGAGTTGGCGATGCTCAGTTATGCGGGGTGGTCGCCCAGGCTTCATTCTTGCGAGCGTTGCCATGCACAGGTGTTGGGGCAATCCGTTATGGCTTCATTGCCGGAAGGCGTTATATGCATGAGTTGCTCAACACAAGCCAAGGAGCAGCTTGTCCTTTCAAAAGAAACGCTCGAGGTTTTTTGGGGGCTGCAAAGACAGTCCAAGCTAAAACAGCTTCCCAATGAGAGGCAGATTTTAGAAATGCGTTTGTTTTTGGATAAGCTTTGGTTTTTTCATTTGGGCAAGGAATTGAAAGCCCGGGCCTTTATGGACGAGATAGCCACCTAAGTTTTATTTTGCTGGAATTTTTCAAGCTGCTTTGGTGGATTTTTTTCCAAAGCCTTGCCTTTAAAAGGTTTCAGAAGTTTTCGTGCGGTTTGAGACTCATAGGGAATGTTGTCAAACCTCCAGCGCAAATAGTGCAAATAAGCAGATTCAATGTACGGTTTGAGTGGGTGGTGTTGTTTTTTGAGAAGCGCCAAGAGGGTTTCAACAGAAGGTGTTTGGGGGTTGAGAAAGTTTAATTTTTGAAGGCGGCGCTCAAGAAGTTTCAGAAAGCGTGTTTCAGGTGGCAACTTGCGTCTTCTCAAATAGAGAAAGCAACCTAAAAAAAGCGGGAAAACCAATAGCCACAGCCCTTGCCCATGGAGGGCAAGTGGCTTCCATCGAATTTCTGTTGCTTGTGTTTTGGGGCGAAGCAGTGACTTGGCCATTTTTGTCTGATCGCCCAAGGAATAGTCGACGACTTTGGAGCGCCACCAAGAATCGACCGTTTCTTGAATTTCCAAAGCCCATGCGAGAAAAGCGTTAGGCCGAGCCTGTCGCCCGGTGGGTGGTGTTGCGTCGAAGCTGACCCAACCCAGGTTATTGTCATACACTTGAGTCCAGGCGTGAGCATCGCCGGCACGCAATATATAACGGTTTCCGAGCCGCTCTCCTCCAAAAAAACCAGCGACGACACGCGACGCAAAGCCTCCTTGGCGAAGCAGGATAGCAAAGGCAGTTGCAAATTGCTCGCAGTGTCCTCGTTTTTTGGTGAACAAGAATTCAGAGAGAGGCTCTTCTTCATGGATGCTTTCTTCAAGGGAATATTGCAAGTTTTGAGAGAGATAGTTTTCAATCAACTTTGCGGCTTTGAGAGGGGATTTTTCTGTTTTCAAAATCTCTTGAGCGAGCACTGCAATGCGAGGATCGACGTTTTCTGGAAGCCTCTTATAGCTGTTGAGCTCTTCATCCATATGGGGAGCAGCGTGTATGTTTTCTGCAGAAGAAGGGCTCAGCGCTTTGTCTGTGGCCAAAGGGTTTGTATAAATTTTGAGAGGTGTTTTCAGCGGAAGCACGGCAATGGGTTTGGGGTTGTCATTTTGTGTACTTTCAATGTTGTCCGTTGAAACCAGCTCTGGCTCAGCCTCTGGAATGAAGCTTTGTGCATGATAACTCAAGGAGGTTGCGTTGAAGGTGGCTTGGACTTCGGAGTCCTTAAACTCTGTCATTGAAACACGAATGTCCCCTTGGGTTGTTGGCCGCATCAGCTCAAAAAAAAGAAATGGCCTATCCAAAGCGATGAGCGTTGTTGAGCCATAGGCAGGAAGCAATTCAATCTGTTGGGAAAACTTTTTTCCATTTTTGCGAGGAAGAATAATTTGTGAGTCAGTTGTTTTCCCCACTCGAGGTGAATGCCATTCTTTCCCGTCAAAGTCGCGATAATAGCGTGCAACCCAATAATGGTTGAGTTGAGACTGTTGTGGATCTGGCTTGAGTTGGATTCTGGCGATAATACGCGGACTGGTTTTAATGTTGCCATTGCTTTGGAGTTTAACGGTGTTTGAGAGGCCTGTGACGGCCCCCAAGCTTTGTGGGAGAGGGAGGTGCCCTATTTTCCATGACAGCCGAGGGAAGAGAATGAAGAGAAAAACCATGCCGACAAATGCCATGGAAATGCCCATGCCAATCCGATATAAAGCGGGGCGCATTTCAGAGGGCTTGGCTCCATGGTGTTGCAGGACACTCATTCCCATGGAGATGGAGGTGAAGGTGGCAAACCCGCAGAGGCTAAAGAGATACCACAACTCTCCTGTGAGAGCTGCGCCTCCTATCATCATCAACAAAGCGCCAAGGTTTACTTGAGCGTTGGTGGGCTCATCGGGCGTTCTTAACATCCGCAGCGCTGAGAAAATGCAAGCAAAGCAGCACGCAGCAATGACGAAATCTATTTTCCCAAAGAGTGCGGATGTGAACAAAGGGATTGCGAAAACCAGCAACAGCAAAGCTGAGGCCAGCTCCAATTTTTGCAGTGGACGAACCCCAAAAATGGAAAGCAACAGGCAGGCGCCGAAAAGAAGAGCAACCCAACTTGGAAGCAGAAAAGAAAAGAGCAGGCTTGAGAATGCAAACGCTGCACCCAAGTCTCTCAACAGCAATTGCCAACGCGAGCCGCTCATGCTTCCTCGCCGTTAAACCCAGCCCAAGCCAGAGTTTGAAGAATGCGTTTCTCGTGTGCTGGGCCGAAGGAGGCTTTCAGTGTTTGGGTGGGTGTCTGCAACTCTACATGGTGGCCATGCCTCAAAAGCCAAAGAGCAAGAGCAGCCAATTTTTCGCATTGAGCATCCAAGGCGGAAAGCGAGTGTGAGGTTTCCAGTTGAAGCATATAGACGTGAGCATTTTCATTTTCACGGAGCATTTGCATGAGCTTTCCTGAAGCCGCACTCTTCAGCCAGTGGATGTGCTTTGCATCGCTTTCCGCTTGCAAGTTGATAACTCCCCAAATGTCCCCGGAGCCATTTCTGCTATATTTGATATGGGTATTCAGGTTTCCGTTGAAGGGTTTTGGAGAATGCGCCAGGAGGGCCTGGGGCTGAATGTGAATGCGTTTGGGGAGCACCAGCAATGTTTCCGGCAAGTGAATGTTGCGCGTTTTTATAAACAAGCCAAAGGGGAAGCGCGTGGATATTTGAATTTCGTCCAGCCTGAGAGGACCACGCCTGGGTGCATTGCATTTGGCTGCGACGAGGGCAGCTTGCTTGCCATTTGTAGAAGCCAAAAACGCTTTTGCGGGGAACAATTTGTTTTTTTCATGGAGCTCTATTGCAAAGGAAAAGCCTTTGTTATTTTGAACTTCATATAAGAGCGTGCACTCTTCTCCAGCTCTCGGATGGTTGGGGAGGACTCTGTTTAATGAGAGGTGGCGAATGTTGATTTCAGAAAGAATTCCGGAACTCACAATGAAGCTGAGCAAGAGGCCCAGCATGAGATAGAGCAGGTTATTGCCTGTGTTGAGGGCGGCAACCCCAATGCCCAAGGAGAGGGCGATATATATTTTTCCAATGCGGGTTGTTTTCAGTTGCCGAGGAGCTTTCCATTTTGAAAATAACGCCATGGTGTTAGCGGGGGTTTGGCGTGCTATCGAGAATTTCTTGCAAAGCGGTTTGGGCCATTTTTCTTGAGGCAACCATGCTTTCACTTTGGTTTGCAACGATGCGGTGTGCAAGCGTTGGGATGAAGAGTGCGCGCAAGTCGTCAGGCACCAGAAAGTCTCTGCCTTCCCAAAGGGCGTTTGCTTTGGCTGCGGCAATAAGAGAAAGCATGGCACGCGTAGAAATGCCTCGCTCTAATGAGTGGTGTTTTCGGCTGGAGTTTCCAAGTTGAACGGCAAAATGTGCAACGTCCGGATGGATGCGAACAGCATCACAAGCCGCCTGAAGCTCTTGCAACTCTTCTTGTGTGGCGACGGGGTTGGAAGTTTGAAGCTCTGGCCTTTTTTCTAAAATCAACCGAGCTTCATCTTCTGGAGAAAGGTGGCCCAGAGGCATGCACACGAGGAAACGATCTAACTGCGAATCCGGAAGAGGATAAGTCCCAGCAAATTCTGTGGGGTTTTGTGTAGCAACAACAACAAACGGCTCCAGAAGAGAATACGTTTTCCCGTCAACGCTGACTTGTTTTTGAGCCATTGCCTCAAGCAAGGCAGACTGTGTTCTCGGTGGTGCTCGGTTAAGCTCATCGGCCAAAACCACTTGGTTGAAAATGGGCCCCTTGCGGAACTCAAAAACACCTTCAGTTGCTCGGTATATTTGTACTCCGACAATATCGCTTGGAAGCAAATCCGATGTGAATTGTATGCGTGAGAAGCTCAGTTTAAAACAACGTGCAAGCCCTTCAGCCAAAGTTGTTTTGCCAACGCCTGGAACATCTTCAATCAACAAGTGGCCGCGTGCTAAAATGCATGTAAGGGCCAGCCGAATTTCCTGGTGTTTTCCAATGAGAAACTGGGATAGATGGGACTGCAAAGACTCCAAACGTTTTTGCGGAGATATATTCATGGGCAATTCTATAAATGTAGCGAGTTATCTCTTCCTCGCTTGAAGAAATGATATGCGACGCATTCAAGTGCTGGACTCAACGCTGATTAACCAGATTGCCGCAGGAGAAGTGGTTGAAAGGCCTGCTGCCGTTGTCAAAGAGCTTTTGGAAAACTCCATTGATGCCCAAGCTTCTTATTTACGGATTTGTTTGGATGAAGGGGGACTTCGTTCCATTGTTGTGCAAGACGATGGCATTGGAATGGATGAGTTGGATGCACGTACTTGTTTTAAGAGGCATGCAACCAACAAAATTTTTTCTCAAGCGGATTTGAATTCCATTTTGACGAAAGGATTTCGTGGAGAAGCCATTCCTTCAATTGCTTCGGTTTCCAAGTTTAACCTGTGGACATCCTTAAGAGGTGCATCCACGGGAACGCGCATTTTTGTTGAGGGCTCAGAAGAGTATGTTGTTGAAGTTGCGCCCGCCATAGGGGGGACCCGTATTGAGGTTGCTGAGTTGTTTTTTAATGTGCCTGCGCGCAAGAAGTTTATGAAGCGCAAAGCAACGGAGCTCATCCATTGTCAGGAAGCCATTTATCGCCTAGCTTTGGCACATCCTGAAATTGGGTTTTTGTTGGAGCATGAAGGCAAAGTCCTGTTTTCCAGCATGGCTTCGTCAGGGGATATTCGGGAGAGAATTTGTGCGGCCCTGGGCTCAGAAGTATTTTCTCACCTTGTGGAGGTGGAAGAGCATCGCCTTGGAATTCACATTTCAGGTTTTGTTGCTTTGCCGGAATATAACCTTCCCTCAGCCAGGGGGGTTTATACCTTTATAAACCGCCGCTATATAAGAGACAGGGGAATTAACTATGCGCTGTCTCGTGCTTTCCAGGACACGCTTCCTGTCAGACGCCAACCCATCGCCATTTTGTTTATGGAGATGGATAGCCATGAGGTTGATGTGAATGTACATCCCCAGAAGATGGAGGTGCGTTTTGCAGATCCACGGGCTGTTCAGGATGCGTTAATTGCCGGCATCTCCAAAGCCATTTCTTCCGCCCCGTGGAATGTGCAAGGGCCTTCTCCTGTGCCCGCTGATTTGGCTTCGGGAGCTCAATATATGGCGGCAGTCGAAAAATTTTTGATGAAGGCCAACCCGGCTGCGCAGGCCATGCTTGCCAAGGAAGAGGGTGAGTGCTTTTCTGCTTTTTCTGACTTCGGTGGGCCATCTGCTCAGGAATTGGAGCCGGCCTTAAATAGCTTAACCAAGTCCATGAAGCTTTTGGGGTGTTTGGCCGGACGTCTCTGGGTTTGTGAAGGCTTGGGCGGCACTTTGGTGGTGGTTGACCCCAAAGCCATGGTGGAACACCTCCGTTATGCGCAACTTTTGGAGTTGTTTAGAAATGAAAAGCCTTCTGAGCAAGAAGCTTTGTTATCTCAAGTGGTTGAGCTGAAAAAAGACAGCTTTGAGAAAATTGAGCAAGGCATGCCTTTTTTAGAGCATTTGGGTTTCCATTTGAGTGTTTTTGGGGAGAGGACTGTTTCTGTTGCACACCGGCTTGTTGATTTGGATGCGGCCCAAGCCAAAGCCATGCTTGAGGAACTTGCGAGCCATTTGCCTGTGGATGCCATATTAGAAGAAAATGTTTTGCCTTTCATTGGCGTTGTGGCCAAAAAGGCGGCTTCTTTCTATGTCATTCATGAGGCGACGCATGAAGAGACGAGTCGGCTTTTGAAACAGGTGGATAAGTTAAGTTTGAAAACTTCGGCTGCTCTATCCAAAGTTATTTTGAAGGAAATTTCTTTGATGAGTTTGTTGCCGCCTGGCGAAAGAATAAATCAGCCAGAAATTGGCGCAAGCTCCTCTCCTGCTGATAAATGTTGAGTTGACATGCCACAGCCTGACTACGGAAAAGCCTTTGAAGAAATAAAGCGAGAAGTTATTGAGTCGCGCAACCTAGTCATTAAAACCGATAGCCTCTTAAAAAACCTTCATGCAGAGTTGAAGCTTTTGGGAAAGCAGCAGGAGGATTTTCGCAAAAAGAATTGGACTTCATCCGCAGCTGCTTATGTGTTGTTTGCACTCCTTTGTGGTTTGGGTGCCTTCACCATCAGCTCTCTTCGGACCTCATCGGCCAATGCTGAATTAGAAAAGGCTCAAGAAATTGCAGCCAAGGCCCATGCGGACAAGCAGAAGATGGAGGAAAAGCGTCAACTTGAAGAGGCTGCCTTGCGTCAAGCCAGAGAAGCATTTAGGGAGATGTCTACCTTAGCGGGGGATGAGCGCCTTAAAGGCATAGAGGCACTTTCAACATTAGAAGCTGACAAATTGCCTGTGCTTGTCAAAGAGATGTTGGAAGACAAGGCTGAGCAACTGAAAAAAGAAATAGGGGCTTTGGCTTTTGAAAATGGAAAACAAGCCATGCGTCGCCAGGAATTTGCGGTTGCCATTCCTGCGTTGACTCGGTTTATAAGCCTAAAGCCTCCAGAGAGTGAAATGTTGGAGGCCTCATTGTTGCTGGGCAATGCCCTTGTTCAAACGCGCAACGCTGCAGCGGCCATTGAGCATTTGCAGCGTTATGTGTCAGCAAGCAAAAGAGGGCGTTCTCGAGAATTTGCGCAACTGCTTTTGGTGCAGGCTTTGGACATGACAGGTGCTCGAGATGAAGCCGCGAAGGTGGCCAGAGAGGGATTGGAGAGCAACTCCAATGGGGAGTTTTCAGGCAACTTTCGCAGTCGACTTTCTAAACGTGTTTCTCGAAGCGAAGCAGAAGTGAAAGTTGCGCCTCAAAGCCCTTCTGCAACGAGCACTGCACCGTGAATGCCCCCCCCACCCCATGGTTTCGACGCATTTTGGTTGTGCTGCATTTGTTGGTTGCCAGTTTGTTTTGTTTGCTTGTGGCCATGAGCGTCGTCAAATCCGTCGCGGCGATGACGCCCAAACGAACATGGGTTGCTGGAGCTCAAAGCGTTGATGATTGTCAAAAACAAGGCTGGTTGCTTTTGGAAAGCCTGGAGAAGGAACGTCAAAACTGGGTATTTCCAGAATTGAAAACGGCCAACAATTGGATGGAATACCGCGCAGAGTGGATGACTCAACTGGAGAGGCTTCAGAAAAGTTGTGAGGACGCAGAATCTCAAAAACTCTTTGAGATGCTGCGAAAACTCATGGCGATCTACAGCATACACATGATGGCTTTTGTGCAGGAGCTTGCTCCCGCCATAAAGCCGCTGCAGCGTTGAGGTTATTAGTCTCCAAAAGAGATGCCAAGGCTTTTGGCAAAGCGGACTTCTTGGCCATCGGGATCAATGCGCTTCTCTTTGCGGGATTCTGCCAGCGGGGTATGGGTTATGGCGCCATTGCGCAGGGCGACCATGTGGCCCCACAAGTCGTCGTAGATCAGCTCTAAAGCTTTGCAGCCATAACGTGTGGCCAGCAGACGGTCCGCCGCGGTGGGGGCACCGCCTCGTTGCAGGTGGCCGAGGACGGTGACGCGGATTTCGGCTTCAATTTTTTGTGCAAGCAAGTCAGCCAGCACTTTGCCGGAGCCGCCCAGGCGCACCACGCCTCTCCCTGGGGCTTCATCCAGACCCCCTTGAATGGAAATGGTTCCTCCATGGGGATAGGCTCCTTCTGAAACGGCGATGATGGTGAAAGAATGCTTGGCCGTCCCACGACGCTTAATTTTGTCAATGACAGAGTCGATGCGATAGGGAATTTCAGGAATTAAAATGACATCCGCTCCTCCGGCAACACCCGAGTCACACGTCAGAAAGCCTGCATGTCTGCCCATGAGCTCGATGATCATCACCCGATCATGAGACTCTGCCGTACTGTGCAGACGGTCGATGGCTTCAACGCAGACAGAGCGCGCCGTATCAAATCCAAAAGTTTGGTCCGTCCCCGACAGGTCGTTGTCAATGGTTTTGGGGCAACCAATAATATTCAGTCCTTTGAGGGAGAGGCGATGAGCCATGGACAGAGTGCCGTCACCACCAATGGCAATCAAACCATCCAACTGCAACTCTCTTGCTCTCTGTACAGCGGTTTCAGACATGTCCTTGGTTACCCAGTTGCCATCCACTTTCATGGCATATTCAAATGGGTTGGCCTTGTTGGATGTGCCGAGAATGGTTCCCCCTTTGTTGAGGATTCCTCGCACATCCGAAAGCCCTAAAGGCCTTGCCAAGCCCGGCTCCACCAGGCCTTGGTAGCCATTTTCTATGCCGATAAACTCACAACCATAATCCAAAATGCCTCTTTTGATGATGGCACGGATTAATGGATTTAGCCCGGGGCAATCGCCCCCCCCAGTCATCACTCCAATTCGCATATGCTTCCTCCAAAAAACCAAAAGGCCAAGTGGCCCTTAAGCAGGTGCCTGCTCTGGCGCTTATTCTACGCTGAGTTTTTGAACACCCAACTCCTGGGTGCCCTGCATAATTTTAAAAGTCCACGTGCCCTTTTTATTCAAATTCACCATTTTCCAAGTGCGAAAACGCCCGTTGGCGCTGAGCCTATAATCCTCCGTCGAACGTAGCTGCTCATTCCAGAATACTTGCAAGACGACATCCTCATATTGAGAGCCTTGAGGGAGGTACCACAGGGTCCATAGGCTGATGCGCGTATTGAGGGGAACAAGCTCCTTGGCCACTTCAAGGCATTGGTTGGCTGTTTCGCTGTTTTTTTGAGTATCCACTTTGAGGCAGGGGATGAAGTCAACAAGCGCGGGGGGACTGTTTTTCCCATCAAAATAATAAGTGAGTACACGCCGAATTTCGTCTTGGGGGGGGACGGGGACCGAAGCAGAGGCTGCCACCATAGAAGGCTGTGCGGGCGGCGCTTCAACCGCCTGCGCCAGAGCGCAAACGCCAAGACAAGAGCTGAAACAAATTATTCGCTTAATTTTATTCACAAATAACTCCTCGGATAGCAGTTTATGCCCTGCGGCTCAAGGCTAATAGCAGGTTCTGGCCTTTCTATATAAAAAAACGAGTATGCATTTTAAACCCCCGCACCCTTCAAATATAGAAGACGAAGGAAAAGGGAGATGTATCCTGACATGTCAAGCCACACCATAGCCAACATGTTGTGGGTTGGGCAGCTCATCCAAGAGGCATATATATACATACGCACATAAAATATAATTTGCTGTATATGTTGTATTATATGTTGTATTATATGTTGTATAATGTGTTTGAGGAAGCAGTGTAGCCCATGGTTTGCCCATGGTTTATGCTGCCACACATGGGTTGCAGCATGGGCTTGTTGTCGTGGCTTGTTGTCGCCCAAAGCCACTTCTGTGCAATAATGCTTTCAGACGGAGACTTCGGGTAGCTTTCGTGTTAGGCGCATGTGGCCCATGCCGGCCCCAAACGCTCATATTCGGAATTTTTGCATTATTGCACACATTGACCACGGAAAATCCACGCTTGCGGACCGCTTGTTGGAAGTGACAGGCACGCTCAGCGACAGGAAGGCACAGGCCCAATTTTTGGACAACATGGACTTGGAGCGGGAGCGTGGCATTACCATTAAGGCGCAGACGGTACGCATGGCCTATAAGGGCAAGGATGGGGTGGACTATGCCTTAAACCTCATTGATACGCCCGGGCATGTGGATTTTGCCTATGAGGTGAGCCGCTCGCTGGCCGCATGCGAGGGGGCCTTGCTGGTGGTGGATTCCACCCAAGGCGTAGAAGCGCAAACTTTGGCCAACGTCTATATGGCCTTGGAAAACAACCTGGAAATTATTCCAGTTATTAACAAAATTGACTTGCCCTCCGCCAATGTTTCCGCCGCACGGCAAGAGGTAGAAGACATTATTGGCCTGGACACCTCCATGGCCGTCCCCGTGTCGGCCAAAGAAGGCATAGGCATTGAGGAGCTTTTGGAGTCCGTTGTCCGCCACATTCCCCCCCCCAAAGGCTCCAAGGAAGCGCCGCTGAAGGCCCTGGTTTTTGACAGCTGGTATGACAATTATCGCGGTGTCATTATGCTTATACGGGTGATGGAGGGGGAAATACGGCTAAAACAACGCATTCGCCTGTGGAGCAACCAGAAAAAGTTTGAAGTACAGGAGTTGGGCGTTATCAGCCCCTATGTGCGCTCGGCCCAGGCTTTAATGGCCGGGGAGGTGGGCATTTTGGTGGCCAATGTGAAGGAGCTGGCAGACGCAAAGGTGGGGGACACCGTCACCGATGATGAGGTGCCCACACTGCAAGCCTGCCCTGGTTTTCAAGAAGTAAAGCCCATGGTTTTTTCCGGCGTATTCCCCCTGGACTCTGCGGATTATGAAGGCTTAAGGGACGCGTTGACAAAACTCCGGCTGAATGACTCGGCATTCACCTTTGAGCCGGAAACCTCCACGGCGCTGGGCTTTGGTTTTCGCTGCGGTTATTTGGGGCTTTTGCACATGGAAATAGTGCAAGAGCGGCTGGAGCGCGAATATAAACTCAGCCTCATCAACACCGCACCCTCTGTCGTCTATAAAGTGTTTACGGAAAATGGAGAGGAGCTGCTTGTGGACAACCCCGCCAGGCTTCCTCCCGTTGCAAGCATAGAGCACCTGGAAGAGCCCATGTTGACGTGCAACATCCACGTGCCCGAGGAGCACTTGGGAGCCATGCTTAAACTTTGCCAGGAGAGGCGGGGCACGCAAAAGGGCATGGAATATTTGGGCAGCTCCGGCAAACGCATAAAGCTGACTTATGCATTGCCTTTGGCAGAAGTGGTGTTTGATTTTTTTGACAAAATGAAGAGCCAGTCCCGCGGCTATGCTTCCATGGACTATGAGTTGGCGGGCTATGCTGCCAGCGAGTTGGTGAAGCTGGACATTCTCATTAACGGGGATGTTGTGGATGCGCTTTCCATTATTGTGCACCGTGAGCGTGCCTATATGCGTGGGCGGGAAATTTGTGAAAAGCTGCGCACCGTCATCCCCAGGCAAATGTATGAAGTTGCCATTCAAGCAGCCATTGGCTCCCGGGTAATTGCACGCGAAACCGTTTCAGCCATGCGGAAGAATGTTTTGGCAAAGTGCTATGGTGGTGACATCAGCCGAAAGCGCAAGCTGCTGGAGAAGCAGAAAGAGGGCAAGAAACGCATGAAGCGCATAGGTTCCGTGGATTTGCCACAAGAGGCGTTTTTGGCCATCCTCAAAACCGATGCATAAGGTTTAGCCAGGTGGGAGTTATTGAAGTCCATGAATGAAGCCACATTGCTTTCGAAAAAAAAACTTTGGCGGGAGATTGCGGAGCGGTTTGCACAACAAGCGCAGAGGTTGTGGTTGCTTAACCGCGCAACCAGTTTGTGGGCACCCATTGCTTTGGTTTTTTTCATACTTGCCATTTATGTGGTTATTGTCGAATTCAGCCTTTGCGCCTATGTGGTGTTGCTTCCTTGGATGAAGGGGGCAGCATTGGGGTGCATGCTGGCCTGGTTGGCCTTGCTGGCAGGGCGTGTTGTGCTGAAGCCTTTTTTTCGTTTGCGCAAGGCGCGGGTAGCTTTAGAGGAGTTGGATAGGGAGTTGTTGTGGCTTGCTAAAAAATCCACGCGCACCCCCGTGGAACTCAAAGCTTTGTCTGAAGTTGCTGAGCTGAGAAAACAGGCGTGGCAGGCCTATGCGAAGGGTGATGCGGCTGCGCTTTTAAAGGCAAGCAGCAAGCTGCAAGGCCTTGCGTCCAAACATTTTGCCAAGGCTTCACGCAAAGCCTTGCGCTGGAAATTTATGGGGCTTGTCGGCACGCTTTTGTTGGTTATTTTTCTAAGGCTTGTGGTGGTTGAGCCCTATGCCATTCCCTCGGGCTCGATGATTCCTACGCTTGAAATTGGAGACCATGTCGTCGTCAACCGTTTCCTCTATGGCGTGCGCATTCCCTATAAAAACCTTGTGCCTTTTGTTTTGGTGAGGGAGCCCAAGCGTGGGGATGTTGTTGTGTTTAACAACCCAACCAACCCGGAGGTGGACTATATAAAGCGTGTGATAGGCATAGCGGGAGATGTGGTGGAGCTGCGAGACAAAAAGCTGTTTGTCAATGGTGAGCCTATATTGACGCGGACAGAGGCTGAAAACTATCGCTATATGACTTTCGATCTACATTCAGGTTGGGGGCCAGAAGGAGAGCGAGGAGGCATAGAGTTAGCGCGTGAGTTTTTAGGCAGCCACCCCCACCGTGTTTTGTTTGACTGGCCTGTTTTCAAAAACAACAATGAAGGCCCTTTTGTTGTTCCCGACAAGCAGGTTTTTGTCATGGGTGACAACCGCGACCACAGCGATGACAGCCGTTATGGCTTGGGCTCGGGCAGCTTAAAGGCGCATTTTGTTCCCTTGGGCAATATTAAAGGCAAGGCGATGGTGGTTTGGTGGGCCTGGGGCCTAAAGGGGTGGGGCGCAGGCCTCTTCAATGAGAGAGGATTGCGCATAGATCGCCTGTTTTTGCCGATGAATTTATGCGGGACAGAGCCATCCAAACTCAGCGGACTTCCTTGAGTTTTATATGGGGAGGCATGGTTTTCTGGCACTTAAGCTTGACGCATGTGTCTTCCCACGCTAGCTCATTCCAGGTGTTTTTCTCTGGCTTTAGCTGATGTTTTTTAGAGCGCATGTCCACCTCGTAAAAACAGTTTTTTTGGACGGAGGTTTAAAATGATACCTCACCTGTTGTCGATACGAGAGCTCTCTCGAGAAGATGTTTTGGACATTTTAGAGCGAGCCTCCAGACTCAAGCGTGAAGGTGCTTGTTGCAGTGCGTTGGCCGGGAAAGTGGTGGTCAACTTATTTTATGAGCCTTCGACGCGCACCAGCTGCTCTTTTGAGGTTGCTGCGGCAGGCTTAGGCGCGCATGTTTTGAATTGGAATGTTGCAAGCTCCTCCTCTGTGAAAGGGGAGACTTTGCTCGACACGGCGCGCAATTTGGCCGCAATGGGGGTGTTTGCCTTCGTCATTCGTCACCCCAATGCGGGGGCCCCTGCTTTGGTTGCCAGGCATATAAACTGTGCTGTTGTCAATGCGGGGGATGGGCGACATGAGCACCCCTCACAGGCTTTGTTGGACGCGTTTACGCTGAAGGAGAAGTGGGGGGATTTGGAGGGGCGTCACATATTAATTGTGGGCGATGTGTTGCATAGCCGGGTGGCGCGCTCCAACCTTTATTGTTTGAAGTTGCTGGGGGCGAAGGTGAGTTTTTGCGGACCACCCAGCCTGGTCCCCAAGGCCTTCGAAACCTTGGGTACCCACATTTATTTTGACTTGGATGAGGCATTGAAAGAAGCCGATGCGGTGATGATGTTGCGTTTGCAAAAGGAGCGTCAAACAGAGGCACTCATTCCTTCTGTGCAAGAATACCACCGCCGTTGGGGGTTGGATTTGCGTCGCCTCTCACAACTCAAGAGGGGAGCATTTGTGATGCACCCTGGCCCTGTCAACCGAGGTTTGGAAATGGCTTCTGAAGCGATGGAGGGCCCTTCCAATTTAATTTTGGAGCAAGTTTCCAACGGCGTCATTATCCGGCAAGCCATTTTGGAGAGTTTGCAATGAGCGCGCTCATTTTAAAGTCTGCTCTGGTTGTGGATCCACGCAACAACAAAAATGCTGTTGGAGACATATATTTTGAAAATGGCCTTGTTGTCTCCCATGCACCTTCAGGTGCCCAGGTGTTGGATGTTGCGGGCCATTGCCTTGTTCCCGGGTTTGTTGACATGCGCTGCACGGTGCGCAGCCGGGCAGATCTACAGTTGGCTTTGGAGCAAGGCTACACCACATTGCTTTGCCCTCAAGAGGCTCCGGACGGCATTTTTTTTCCAGAAGCCCCCAAGTGCCTTCATATGGCACCGCTGACACGCGGCAGGGAGGGCAAAGAGTTGGCGGGTGTTCCCCCGGGTGCGCGGGTGTTGTTTGATGGCAACAGATCTATAGGAAATGCAGCGTTGATGCGAAGGGCCATGCAATATGCTTCTGCTGTAGGCGTTGTGGTCATGGTGCATGCTGAAGACAAGTTGCTTTCAGGCAAAGGCGTATTAGGCGAAGGCGCAGCAGCTTTGTCCTGGGGGATTCCATGCGTACCTGTCTCTGCGGAGGCCACGGTGATAGCCAGGGATTTGCTTTTGCTGGAAGAGGCAGGGGGGCATTTGCATTTTGCTCACATCAGCTGCAAACGCAGTCTGCAGTTGATTGCAGAAGCCAAACAGAGAGGTTTGTCGGTGACAGCCGATGTATCCCCCATGCATTTGAATAATTGGGATTTAAGCATAGAGGCTTATTCCCCCCGTGCCCGTGTATGGCCCCCTTTGAGGGCAGAAGAAGACAGTTTGGCACTCCGGGAGGGGCTCAAGTCCGGGCTCATCGATGCCATTGCTTCAGACCACTATAGGCGCACCAAGGATGAAATAGAAGAGCCTTTCGAGCTTTGTGTGCCCGGGGGTGAGCATTTAAACACGGTTTGGCCAACACTGTGGTCCATGGATATGCCTCTGGCAGACAAAATAGCCCGTCTCACTTCAGGCCCTGCACGTGCTTTGAGGTTGGGAGGTGGGCACCTGGGAGAAGGGGCTTTTGCGGATGCTGTTGTTTTGGATGTCAAGACGGGGCAGGTTTTGAAGACCATTGTCGACGGGCGTATTTGTTTTTCACGAGGAGCAATGTTGTGAAGAAAGCTGTGCTGGTTTTAGCGGATGGAGCCATATTCCACGGCAGTTCATTTGGTGTCCAAGGAGAGGTTGTGGGCGAGGTGGTTTTTAATACATCCATGTTTGGCTATCAGGAGCTCATCACCAACCCAAGTTTTGCCGGGCAGATATTGGTTTTCACCTATCCCCATATAGGCAGCGTTGGCATGAATAACGAGGATGGTGAATCTGACAAGCCCCACGCCATTGGCCTTGCGTTGAGCGAATTGACGCAGCCTTCCAACTGGAGAGCCAAAGAGTCGCTTGAGAGCTATGTAGAGCGTTGGGGCATTGCGGGCGTGTGTGAGTTGGACACGAGACGTGTCCTCAACCACTTGCGCAAGCACGGCTGTCAACCGGGCGTACTCTCCTCTGAGCCCATGTCAACGCGCGCGTTGATTGACAGAGCGCGATGGACCAAGCCTTATGAGGATGTGGATTTGGTTGCCACGGTGACGACGGATAGGGTTTATGCTTATCCTGAAGGTGAGGCGAAGCAAGGGAGCTGGCACGTTGTGGTGATGGATTTTGGGATATGTCGCAGTGTGTTGAATACGCTTGTGGCATTGGGGGCAAGAGTCAGCGTTGTTCCGGCCAGCACCACAGCGGAAGCCATTATGGGGATGAATCCACAAGGCGTATTTTTAAGCAATGGCCCAGGAAGCCCGACGATGGTGGCGGGGGCGAGCCAAACGGTGGCTTCTTTGCTGGGCAAAATACCTTTGGCAGGCATGGGTTTAGGCTACCAAATGTTGGGTTTAGCTGCAGGGCTGAAGGTGGTGAAGATGAAGATGGGGCACCGTGGAGGAAACCATGCGGTGCGCTCCCTGGAAAGCGGCCAAATTGAAATGACAGGCCAACACCATGGTTTTGTTATGGAGATTCCAAAAGGGAACAAGGATGTTGAAGCGAGCTATCGTCATGTGAATGATGGCAGCCTGGAAGGAATTGGGTTGCCAGGGCTCAAGGCAGCAGGCATACAGTTTCAACCTTTGGGTGCGGCGCACTTACATTCTTTCTATCAAACGTTTGCCCGTTGGGCAGACAACCGTTTTGTATGAATAGCCACTACCAACAACAGCTTGAGGAATTGATTGCTTGGGCTATCCCGGATTCCAGCAATGCGGATTTGCTGGAAGCCAAGGCCCTATATATGAAGTTTGTGGGGGATTTTCATGAAGAAGACAGGTGTTTTGAAAATTATATGACTTGTTTTCTGGAATATTTTCTTTTTGATCGCCCTCGCCAGCCTGACAACAAGACACCCGCCCTAGCCTTTTATGAGCACTTGTTGCGTGTAGATCCACGCAAAGCAGAAGAAGCCCGTTGCTTTACAGAAACGGTTCACGGCCTTTTTGAAGTGAGCAAGTGTCGAACGCACAGCATTGTTTTGAAGGAATTGTTTTCTGAAGCCAGCTTTGAAGTAACAGATCGTCGCTCCATATGGGGTTTAAACAAAAAGGATATTTTAGAAGCGAGGCTGATACCCTTTCATGGGGATTTGTTATTCTCCCAGAGTTTTTTGATGCATCCTTCTGAGGTGTCAGACGCCATCCGGAAAGAGGTGAGGCGCTGGAAGAAGAGAGAGCCTCAGCGTCACCCTCGGGAGTTGACGTGGGATTGTGCTCGGCGTTTGTTGCGGCTGGGTCGTTATAAGCAGATAAACCCGCAACGTGTTTATGAGTTTGAAGCTTCTTGAAATGAAAACAGAATGAAAGGAAAGTGGAGGGGGGAGACAGGGATGAGGACTGATGAGGACTCTGTGTTTATTGAAACATGTTTTATTGAAACATGTTTTGTTGAAACAGGGGTGGAACAAGCGGGAGGTTGCTTCATGCTTAGACAAGGTGAGTTTCAGTGAGGATTGGCATTCTTTCAGACATACATTCCAATGTAGAGGCTTTGGTTGCCGTACTCAGGAAAGCTGAGGAGTTGAAAATAGACAGAATCATCTCCTTGGGTGATGTGGTTGGCTATGGTGCTTCTCCGGAAGAATGTTGCCATTTAATTCGAAGCAACACGGAGCTTGCTTTGCTTGGAAACCATGATGCTGCCGTTGTTGGGCGAATGGATTATTCCTATTATTATGGTGCGGCCCGACAGGTGTTGGATTGGACGGCAACGGTTTTAAGTGAGGACAATTTCAGGTGGCTCTCCAGCCTTCCTTATACATACCGCTATGGGGAGGACATCCTTTATTCTCACGGCGCGCCTTTTGAGCCTCAAGCCTATGAATATGTTTTTTCTGCAGAGCAGATTAAGCATTTGTTGTCTGAAACATTGGCTTTGCCGCGTTTGTCCTTTGTGGGCCACAGTCATTTGTGCAAGGTATTTCGGGTATGCGATGGAGAAGTGGAAGAGCGTCATGAGACGGTTTTTGAATTGGAGCCTGCGGCGCACTATTTAATTTCCGTAGGCTCTGTTGGGCAGCCGCGCGACTATGACAATCGCTCCTGTTTTGTTGTTTTGGATGAAGCTGCGCAGCGCATAGAATTTATCCGTGTGGAATATGACATTACGACGGCGGCGCAAAAAATTCTGGATGCTTCCTTGGCATTCAGTTTTGCCAATCGGCTTGTTTTGGGAATTTAATTTATGAGAGAGCAAGCTTTTTTGACGTTAATGCGGTTGTTGCCCAAATCCATGCTGTCGACAGTTGTGGGTCGGTTGATGAATGCGCCTATTCCGAGGAGGATCCACCGAAAGAGCATTGCTGTTTTTGCCAAGCAATATGCTGTCAATATAGACGAAGCTGAAAAACCCATAGAAGAATATGCAAACTTTGCTGAATTTTTCTCACGCAGGCTCAAGCCGGGGATGCGTCCTGTGGATGTGGATGATTTGGCTGTTGTCAGCCCTGTGGATGGTTGTGTTTCTCAGCTTGGGGATATGATCTCTGACAAATGCATGCAAGCGAAGGGGCTTTGGTTTTCTGCGCCGAAGCTTTTGGGAAGTGAAGAGGCAGCCCGTTGTTTTCTGGGAGGGAGTTTTATAACCCTGTATTTGTCTCCCCGCGACTATCACCGGATTCACGCCCCCATGGAGGGTGAGGTTGTGGATATACACTATATTCCCGGGGAGTTTTGGCCGGTGCACCCCATTGCGGTTAAAAACAAAAAGGCACTCTATGCCATTAATGAGCGCATGGCCATAATGCTTCAGACGCGCATTGGAAAGCTTGCGGTTGTTGCTGTTGGCGCGACATGCGTTGGGAGGATTATAACCGCTTTTGAGCAGCACGCCACGCATGAGGGGAAGGCCGCCTATGTGAAGCATTATGCTTCGCCTGTGTCTGTGAAAAAAGGTGAAGAGTTGATGCGTTTTGAAATGGGCTCCACCGTCATTCTTTTGTTTGAGAAAGATGCCATGCGGCTTGAAGAAAGCTTGCAAGCAGAGAGTGTTGTGAAGATGGGGCAGAAAATAGGAAAAATCTCGTGAAACAAAAGTTTTCGGGTTTGCGGGGAATGGGTGACATTCTTCCTCCGGACACAGTCCTGTGGCAGCGTTTGGAAGCAACAGCTCGTGAAATATTTGGGGCCTTTGGGTTTGGAGAGATAAGGACACCCATTGCAGAAGAGACGGCTTTGTTTGAGCGTGGAATAGGGGAGGACACAGAAGTTATAGGCAAGGAGATGTATAGTTTTCTGGACAAAGGAGATCGCCACATCAGCTTGCGTCCAGAGGGCACTGCGCCTGTTGTCCGCTCTTATATTGAGCATGCCATCCACCAACGTGAGCCCATCAGCAAGTGGTTTTATATGGGGCCCATGTTCCGCTATGAGCGCATGAAGACAGGCCGCTATCGTCAATTCCACCAGCTGGGCGCAGAGGTTTTTGGCATTGCAGAACCCAGGCAGGATGCGGAGCTCATTCAATTGGCTTTGGAGTTTTTAAAGAAGCTTGGCATTTTTGAGGTCCGACTTGAGTTGAACTCACTTGGCGATGTGGATTGCCGTCGGCGTTTTGCTGAAAAAACGCATGCACACTTTTCAAGCTCCAGGCATGTGTTGTCAGAAGAGCTGCAAAAGACATTGGATCGAAACCCCATGCGTTTGCTTGACAGCAAAGAAGAAAGGATGGCGCCGCTGATTGCTTCTGCCCCCATTCTTCTGGAGCAGTTGGACGATGCTTCGCGCGAGCACTTTGATGAATTGCAGAGGCTGCTTCGGCTTTTGGAGATTGACTTTGTTGTCAACCCACGTTTGGTCCGCGGCTTGGATTATTATTCTCGCACAGCTTTTGAGGTGGTTGCTGAAGCTTCTGTGTTGGGGACGGCGAGCACCGTATGTGGTGGTGGCCGTTATGACGCTCTTGTAGAGCAATTGGGAGGGCCTTCAACGCCGGCGGTGGGTTTTGCAATGGGCTTGGAGCGTCTATGCCTTTTGATGGGGGCCAAGTCCAAAGCGGTGCTTCAGGGGCCGCTGCTGTTTTTGGTGGATGCTGGGGCGAGGGATGAAGTTTGGAAACTTCTCTCGTTTTTGCGCAAAGCGGGTTTGGCTGTGGAGGCGGATTTGCGAGGTGGCTCTGTGAAGAGTCAGCTTAAGCGTGCCAACAAACTGGGCGCCCAATATTGCATTGTACTTGGGGAAGCTGAGTTAAAAACAGGCCAAGTCCAACTCAAAGACATGCAAAGCGGAACGGAGCGCGAGGTGATGCTTTCAGAGGTTGAGGGAATGTTGCGTTGAAGTTTTCGGGGTTGCCTCAACAAAGCTTGCTGGTTATTGCCGGCCCTACGGGTGCGGGGAAAAGCCAGTTGGCCATAGAGTTGGCAGAGTATTTGGGTGCAGAAATTGTGGGGGCGGATTCTCAGCAAGTCTATCGCCATTTTGACATTGGCACGGCCAAGCCTTCTGCCCAGCTGCTTTCAAGAGTGCCACACCACCTTATTTCCTGTTTGGAGCCCATGGAAGAGTGCACCGCAGCGCGCTATGCCGCGTTGGCGGATGAGGCCATTGCTGACATTCATTCACGGGGGAAGCAGGTTATTTTGGTGGGGGGCACAGGGCTATATTTGAGGGCATTGCTTCACGGGTTGGCGGCATTTCCGCCTGTGGATTTGTTGCTCCGTCGTCAACTGGAGGCATGGGCGAGCAAGGTAGGAGCAGAAGTCCTCCACCGACGCCTTCGTGAGGTGGATGCGGTGACGGCAGCACGTTTGCCGGAGGGAGACAGCCTTCGCGTTATCCGCGCTTTGGAGATTTTTGAGCAGACAGGAAAGCCTGCTTCCGCGCATTGGAGGGAGCACCGTTTCCAAGAAGAGAGATATGCCTATGGTTATTTTCTGCTCTCTCCGGAGCGTGCTTGGCTTTATGAAGCGATAAACCAAAGGGTTGAGCAGATGTTTGAGGCGGGCTTGTTGGCAGAAGTGGAGGGCTTGTTGAGAATGGGGTTTCGCCATGCGCCTGGGATGAAGAGTGTTGGTTACCGTGAGGCCCTGGAAGTATTGGATGGCAAGCTCAGCGAAGCCAAGGCGCGCACTTTGGTTGCGCAGAACACGCGCCACTATGCCAAGAGGCAGCTGACGTGGTTTCGCAAAGAGGAGAGGGCCGAGCGGATACCTTCCCCTTATGGTGCAGAAGTGTTGTTAAAGCGTTTGCAGGCGAGGTTTAGCTAGCTCCTGTCAAAGTGAAACCAGCCTAGCGGCGCATGACGCGCATGGCAGAGCGTTTGGAAGCTGCAAAGGGAGAAATTTGTGGTGTTGGAGGGTTTTCAAGGCCAAGCTGCCACCAGGCTGGCTCCCAGGCTTTCATTTTGAGTCGTTTGTCATTTTGTACAGCTTGGAGGGCGGTTTTGAGTTTTTCATCCGTAGGGTTGGCCTTGGTGGCGCGAGAGAGTATAGCCAGGGCCTTTTGTTTTTCTTTGAGTTGCAACAAGCACCAGGCATAGGCCGCCCACATGAGGCTCTCTTTTTTTCCATATTTCACTGCAAGCTCAAAATGTTTTTGCATGTTGGCGATGTCTTTGCCTTTATAGGCCATGGCGCCCTGAATGGCGCTTGCATAGAAGTTGCGCATGCCTGCTTTTTGAAGGTGGACTTTGGCGAGAGTTTCTTCGCGCAGCGAATAGCGAATCATCCCCAAAAACCCCTCAATTTCTTTTTCAATCATAAACTGCCAACGCCCCAAAGGCCTTGCCGTCTCGAGTTTTTGCAAGGTTTTGTCGATGCGGGTTTTTTGTTCTCGAGGGTTAGTGGCTTGTGTGGTTTGCAATTCGGCTTGGACTTCGGCGACAATGGCTTGGAAGCGTTTGGCAATACGTCTGGCGAGGAGGATATAGCAGCCCACCCAGAGGATGAGAGAGGGGAGAATGGCTGCCGGCCAGGAAAAATTTGCCAAGCGAATAGCAAGGGCTGTCAAAAAAGCGACAGCCAATGAAAGAAGCAGGTTGATCATAGGCGGAATGCTTTATACAAGCTAGAGCATAGGTACAATGGTGCTTTGAAGATAAATGGTGCATTGAGGGTGATGGGTGTGGAGGAGTTTTGAAGGGCTCTCTGTCGGAATTGGTAGACGAGGCGGACTCAAAATCCGTTGCGGCTGACACCGCGTCCCGGTTCGAGTCCGGGGAGGGCCACTTTTTTGGCGCTGCATGGGGTGGCGTCGGGGCATTTTATTATTTTCAGGGGTTGCCGTGTCTAAAGAGTCCTCCGAATTGTTTGTTGAACTCCAGAAAGCTTGGGAGGGTGCTCAGCGTCAGCTGGCCGTATTGAGAAAACAAGTACAGCAAAGGGCGACGCTTGAAAGGTTTTGGGAGGAGAAAGAACAGGCAGAGCGGAAACACCTGCAAGCCCTGAGCGACTTAGGTCTGGCCATTTATGAAGAAATTCAACAAGGCATCATAACTCCCCAAAAACGCTGGGAAAGTTTGCTTCAACGCATAGCGGATGCGCTGCAAAAAAACCAGGAGCAGCACCAAAAGCTTTCGGAGCTTTTGGATGAAGGCCAAGCCTTGGCGAGTCAAAAGAAGGAGCCAGGGCCATAAAAGAGTTGTCAGCTGGAGGCACTTTATAGTAGAGAGCGTGCCTCACGATAGCGACGGGGTCATAGCTCAGCTGGGAGAGCGCTTGAATGGCATTCAAGAGGTCGGCGGTTCGATCCCGCCTGGCTCCATTTTTAGAAGTCCGAAAAAGCCCGTCAATGTTCGCACATAATTGACGGGCTTTGGTTTTTCTTGGGAAGACGGGTGGCAAGGCCGTTGCCGATCGCCATAACATACCCACCCACAAGTCTTGACAAGAGCCCCCTGACACCAACACCATGAGGAACGTTCAACCTATTTACCTATGGCCCGCTATCCCGATGCAATAGAGAAAAAAGTGGTGCTGACTGGCGATGCTGTGACTTCGGTTGCAAAGCTGTTTGGTTTGTTTTCCGCGGGGAGTGTTTCACTGCCCTTGTCGGGAATGAAGGCCTATGACAATGAGCGTGCACCGACACGGCATAACGTTGTGAGGTTTTCACGATGGCTGATACCCTCTCTGCAGCTTTCCCCCTATTGGCTTGACTTGTCGACCGGCAATCCCTGGAGACCCGGTTCCTATTCGTTTAGCTCTCCGTTTTTTGCAAAAGAACCCGACGCGGCGAACCCTTGGTCGCTTTTTTTGCAACGCTTCAAGGAGGAGATTTCCCCCGCTAAATGGAGTGCGATGGAGCAAGGGGGGTGGGAGAATTCAGTCCAACGCTGCTTCAGCTTTGCAAAAAACCTTGAGTTGTGCATCAGCGCCTATTGCGGGGAATACCAGAAGCAGGATGGATATTCTCTGAGCATTACTGTGCGGGACACGACATTTCCCACGCCTGAACAAGAACTCGCCGAGTTGCAGGCCTGTGCTGAGAAAGGCGATGCCGAAGCCCAACATAGCCTTGGCTGTGACTACCTGCCTCTTGAGGGCGGAAACTCCCTTCTTCGTGCGGATTTCGCTCAGGCTGCGTTCTGGTTTCGCAAGGCCGCCGAGCAGGGGCACAAAGACGCTCAAGGATTGCTCGACATTGCACTTGGGCGCCTGCACGCTGAAGGCAAGGGCGACTCAGAGGAATAGGGCGCTTTGTGGCTTGCCGCGCGTCCTATGGTATCCCGTTGTCATGGCTTGGCTGATTCCACCCTCACCGCGACTGCTGAGTGTGACCGTTGACTCAAAGACGCACTGAGACAAGCCCGGTGTGGCAAGGTTTTCGACAAACAAAATATGAATGAAGCCATTGTCGAAGCCAAAGTTTTGGGGGTTCTCTGTCGAGTCCTCTCCCATATGCATGCTATAGTTCACATATGCAAAGAAATTCTATCGCAGTCTTGGCAACTCTGTAGGCACAAAGCAGATAATATAAGTGAAGGAAGGTTCTTCGAAAGAAGCCGTCCTTTTATGGTGGATGGAGAAAATCCAAGAAGGGCCGTCCGTTGAGGCGGCATTCATTTATATTTTCCAAGACGAGGGCAGTTTCACATGAGAAGCTTTTATTTGCGGAAATGGATATTGGGGCTGTTTTTCAGCTGGGCGCTGGTGTTTTTATCAAGCTGCGCGGACGGGGAGGTGACAGGCATTGCTTCCCCCGATGAGGATTGGGACGATCTGCAAGTGGGGATTGGAATACCTCTTGCGTGCATCAGCAAAGGCACTCCAGGGGCGCCCGACATAGTGGACGGGCGGATTTTGAGTGCGGAGCAGGCCGGAGATACTTCCGACTGGGTGGAGATTGCGCAATACGAGCAATTCTCACTGGTTGTGCGTGCTAATTATATTAACATTCATTCGTCTGCTGCTTATTATGGCAACCCGGCGTGGCAATATACCGCTTATGGCAAGCTAAAGTCTTATAGTTCCTCCAATGTTCGAAACGCAATCAACGCGTGGTTCAATGGCCGCGCCAGCGGTGCAGCCGACAATCTGCCCTCAAATGCCAGGTTGCGTTATTATACCATGCAAAACAATGCACTCAAGACGCTTGGGACTTCTAACACGGATAAGTCACTGGCCAATGGACTCAGCCTGCCCGGCAGCTCTCAAGTTGGCGAGGGCGACGATCTTGCTTTTGCGTTAAGCTGGTCCGAATCCGCCAACTTTTTGTCCCGCTCTCAGTTTAGGACCGGTTCAAAAAAACCCGACGTTCCCAGCCAGGTGGATGCAATCGCCAACTATGACAAGCTCAGCATTCCGTCAGGAAGAGACTATGGCATGTGGCTGCGCTCACCGGGCGACGCTGCCAGCACAGCAGGCGCGCTGGCCAACGCGGACGGCCCCACAGGTGGCAGAGTCTATCAAATGAAGTTGTCCGAACATGGCCATGTTTATCCGGCAGCATGGGTAGATTCGAGCATTTTCGACCCCTTAGAAGCTTGCGAGCCCAGCAGCGAAGGTGCAATGCCAACACCTGCAGGTGCAATGGCGGTGGTGGCAGCGGCAGCCAACATACCTACAGAGAAGATTGTCGTATCAGGTGGTGCATATGGTCCAAATGCGCAAGGTGTTAGGCAAGACTATCAGTATGAGTTTATCGACACGGCCTTAAGGCAGCTTAAAAGCTGCCAAGGTGCAACATGGCTGGTTGCAGATATAGGATGGACGGCTGATCAAAGAAAGTTTATTGAGGAAGCAGCAACGTCCAGAAACATCCCAATGCTATGGTTTAAAAGCGCTCGAGAGCTTACTCAATATATAAACAAAAATTATATTGGAGACAGAGGCCCAGAAGACCCCAGCAAGGCTTCTGCAGAAAGAAAAGGAAATCTCATAAGGACTTTCCATGTTTATTCGCATGGTTATGTGGACAGTGTCGAACTTGGCCATGGAAATGCGGGACAAGATGCTTTCAGTTGGACAAAAGAAAGCCTCGACAACATCGACCCGGCTGCATTTGAAGGCGGCAGCCAACTGTTGTCCCTGTCATTTTCCAAGTTCTATGCTTGCAATACTGGAACTGGTGAAAGTGACAGTTTTGCGCAAAAATGGGCTAACATAACCAATGCGAGTGTTCAGGCTTATGCTGGAAAAACAAATTATAGTGATATCAACTCCGCTCTGGGTATTCTGGACATGCCCAGGTGGTTGATTTGGCGCAACAACAGAGGGAACTCTGAGAACAGATATGAGAAACCAGGAGAATCCTATCGACCTCCTGAAGCCGGACAGAATGCTCTATTGATAACTTTTAAACCCAGCCCTTGAGCTTCATTCTCTCTAATTTCTCCAAGAAGCCCGTCTCTGCAAGGCGGGCTTCTTTTTTTCTCCTGTCTTCATATCCACATCCTTTTGGGTACGCCAGTAATGTATGCGTTAAGCTTGACATAATGTCAGGTTTTGTTGACATTTTTTGGTTTTGGAAGCGGCGGAGCCGTGGATCAACTGTTTTTTGCAAAGCACGCCACAAAGGAGAAGGGTTGTCCATTTGGGGTGTTATTCAATGCCTTAGCTGCCACGTTTTCAACCGAAGCGTTGTCGGGGAAGAGGCAGGACAAAGAGGGAGCCGCCGTGTCCCGCCACAGAGGTGTATTTCACAGAGCCCTCCGCTCCTGTGGCCTCTTGCGTTTCAAGGGCGCCTTCTCTTTGGTTTGGTGCCCACCACCACTTTGCATTAAATGTGGGAAGAAGTGATGGTGGCGGCACAAAACGACTTAGGCAGCACGCCCAAGCCGTGCTAAGGTTGTGTCCCAACGTGTGTTTCAACAGGACAGGAGTGGGGCATGAACGCCGCAAGACGTTGGAAAGCCAGGGCTGAGCATGTCCTGGGCCTCATGTATAAAAATGGCCTAGGTGTGTCTCAAAACAGCAGGGCCGCCGCAAAGTGGCTGAGCAAGGCGGCCGAGCAGGGGCACGCCGGAGCACAATACCACCTGGGCCTCATGTATGCAAGTGGGCGTGGCGTCCCCCAAGACGACAAAGCCGCCGTGCAGTGGTACACAAAAGCGGCAGAGCAGGGGAATGCCCGGGCACAAAACAGCCTTGGCGACATGTATTACAACGGCCGAGGGGTACCGGAAGACTACAAGGCAGCAGTGGCGTGGTACACAAAATCGGCCGGGCAGGGGAATGACTGTGCCCAATATAGCCTCGGCTTCATGTATGACAATGGCCAAGGCGTGCCAGAAGATGAGGCAGTGGCGGCGCAATGGTACACAAAAGCGGCAGAGCAGGGGGATTCCCGGGCCCAAAACAACCTTGGCGCCATGTATGCGCATGGCCGAGGCGTCCCCCAAGACGACAAAGCCGCCGTGCAGTGGTATTTGAAGTCGGCAGAGCAAGGGCATGCCGATGCTCAACACAACCTTGGCGCCATGTATTACAATGGTCGAGGGGTGCCGGAAGACTACAAGGCAGCAGTGGCGTGGTTCACAAAAGCGGCGGAGCAAGGGAATGCCTCGGCACAAATGAACCTTGGCGCCATGTATACGCATGGCCGAGGCGTCCCCCAAGACGACAAAAAAGCACTGGAGTGGTATTTGAAAGCGGCGGAGCAGGGGAATGCCCGGGCACAAAACAACCTTGGCGCCATGTATGCAACCGGCCGAGGCGTCCCCCAAGACGACAAAAAAGCAGTGGAGTGGTATTTGAAAGCGGCGGAGCAGGGGAATGCCCGGGCACAAAACAACCTTGGCGCCATGTATGCAACCGGCCGAGGCATCCCCCAAGACGAAAAAGCTGCGGTGCAGTGGTATTTGAAGTCGGCAGAGCAGGGGAATGCCGATGCACAAAACAGCCTTGGCTTCATGTATCAAACCGGCCGAGGCGTCCCCCAAGACGACAAAGCAGCGGCGCAATGGTACACAAAAGCGGCGGAGCAGGGGAATGCCACGGCACAAACGAACCTTGGCTTCATGTATGACAATGGCCAAGGCGTGCCAGAAGATGAGGCAGTGGCGGCGCAATGGTACACAAAAGCGGCAGAACAGGGGGATTCCCGGGCCCAAAACAACCTTGGCGCCATGTATGCGCATGGCCGAGGTGTCCCCCAAGACGAGAAAGCAGCGGTGCAGTGGTATTTGAAGTCGGCAGAGCAGGGGAATGCCCGGGCACAAAACAACCTTGGCGCCATGTATGCGCATGGCCGAGGCGTCCCCCAAGACGACAAAGCCGCCGTGCAGTGGTATTTGAAGTCGGCAGAGCAAGGGCATGCCGATGCTCAAAACAACCTTGGCAACATGTATTACAATGGTCGAGGGGTGCCGGAAGACTACAAGGCAGCAGTGGCGTGGTACACAAAAGCGGCAGAGCAGGGGAATGACTGGGCCCAACACAACCTTGGCGCCATGTATTACAATGGTCGAGGGGTGCCGGAAGACTACAAGGCAGCAGTGGCGTGGTTCGCAAAAGCGGCAGAGCAAGGGAATGCCTCGGCACAAACGAGCCTTGGCGCCATGTATACGCATGGCCGAGGCGTCCCCCAAGACGACAAAAAAGCACTGGAGTGGTATTTGAAAGCGGCGGAGCAGGGGAATGCCGACGCTCAATTTGTTCTTGGCTTCATACATTATGCTGGCCAAGGCGTGCCCCAAAACCACACAGCAGCAGTGGAGTGGTTCACAAAAGCGGCAGAGCAGGGGGATGCCGTGGCCCAGCACAGCCTCGGCTTCATGTATCAAACCGGCCGAGGCGTCCCCCAAGACGACAAAGCAGCGTTGGAATGCTTTAAAAAGGCGGCAGCTCAAGGGCTTAGCGGCTCCTTGGAAGCCCTGGGCGAGGCACATGAAAAAGGCCGAGGTGTGCCCCAGGACTATACAGTGGCGATGGAGTGGTACACAAAAGCGGCAGAGCAGGGGGATGCGGAGGCGCAGCATGCACTGGGTGCCATGTATGAAAATGGCCGAGGCGTGCCCAAGGACTACAAGGTGGCCATAGAGTGGTATACAAAGTCGGCGGCACAGGGGAAGGAGGGGGCGGAGGCCGAATATGCGCTGGGCGCCATATATGCCCACGGCCGCGGCGTCCCCCGAGACGAGGCAATGGCCGCAGCGTGCTATGAGAAAGCGGCCGCCCACGGGAATGCCATTGCGAAATATACACTTAACCTCATGCGCACCCCTGGCCGAGGTGTGCCGGAGGACTATAAGGCAGCGCTCGAGTGGTGCAAGGTGGCAGCGGAGGGCGGGGAAGCCGCCGCACAACACGCCCTTGGCGTGGCATATGACGATGGCCAAGGCATGCCCGAAGACGACGAAGCGGCGGTGGAGTGCTATGCAAAAGCGGCGGCACAAGGGCATGCCGAGGCGCAGCACCACCTCGCCGTCATGTATGAAAATGGCCGAGGCGTTGCCCAAGACAGCGAGAAGGCGGCGCAGTGGTATGCGGAGGCAGCGGCACAGGGCTATGTTGGGGCTGCTTGAAGTTGCTCGAAAACTGTGTGTTTGGCTACGCTCAATTTAAGTTGCCTATGCAACTTCTTCCTCAAATGGCTTGCGGCTTTATGCTGAGGTGCTCCTTCTCGTAGCGCCGCTCGTGCGCAAGCAGTGCCCAAATTGTCCGCGCTGTCTTGTTCGCCGGGTTTTTTTGCTGTTGGTTTTGTTTTTTCCCTTCCGGGGGGGGGGAGTCGCCTTCGGCGAAGGGTTTTTTCGTTTTTAGTTTTGTTTTTTTCCCCATCCGGGTGGGGGAGGGGGCCTGCGGCCCGGCTATTTTCGCCCTGCGGGCGCACCTTGCCTTCGGCAAGTCACTTTTTTTGTCTGAACAAAAAAAGTAACCAAAAAAAATCACCCTGCCGGGGGCTTA